>Ga0207873_1000415_pt1 | contig 47208 bp, 44 predicted proteins | sample BGWIniCompost_FD_187373 | JGI IMG/M metagenome (GOLD analysis project Ga0207873, IMG submission 187373) | Cellulose adapted compost microbial communities from Newby Island Compost Facility, Milpitas, CA, USA - BGW Initial Compost (SPAdes)... ...
ATCTCGTTCGTCCACTTCCTGCAGCGCGGGGTGGAGCAGTGGCAGCTCGTTGGGCTCATAACCCAAAGGTCGCGGGTTCGAATCCCGCCCCCGCTACCATCAACAGCCGACCCTAATGGGTCGGCTGTTTTGCTTTGTCTCGCGAGGCGGCCGATCTCGACCTGAGATCGGCCGCTTTTTCTTCGTTCCGTCGGGTCGGTCGTCTCAGAACATGGAGAGTTGCTGGACAGCAGGGGCCGCGCGCACGAGCGCGACATCCGAGCGCGCCGTGAGCGGCGGGAAGTGGTGGTCGAAGGCCGCATCGTCCGGGAAGAGCGGACGGAAGCGCGCGGCCATGTCGCGCAGGCGGCGCAGGAGGTAGTCGACATCCTCATCCCCCGCGTAGTGCTCGATGCGGGCGAGGCTGCCATCGGCGCGCTGATAGACCGCGATGCGCTCGCCGATCCGTTCCCCCGCGGCGGCGTCGGCCAATCGCCGGTTGGCCTCGCTGGTGTAGGTCTTTTCGGTGATCGTTTCCCAACGGGCGATGTCGTGGACCGGAAGGGCGCGCTGGATCAGGCGCTCGGCCGTGTCGAGGTAGAGGTCGCGCACGGTGGCAGGCGTGCCCTCGATGAAGGCTCGGGCGGCGTCCCGCAGGAAGCGCCGCAGCACCGGCTCCTCGCGTCGGGACCGCAGGCTACTCCCCTTGAGGATGATCCGGCCGTCGTGCGCGCGCAGGACGTAGTTCTTCGTCTTGAGCGAGATCATGCCGTCGAAGCTGCCGTCGTGCGCCAGGCTGATGCCGCGTGGCAGGCGCTCGCCGATCGCAGCAACGAACGCCTCCTCGGCCTCCCGGCCGCGGACGGAGGGTGGTGGACGGAAGTACACGCCGTCGGTGTCGATCTCGATTGTCTCTGCTCCGGCGTCGTCGAGGGCATCCACGACCTGCCGGATGATCTCCTGCCCACGCAACGTAACGCGGCGGGCCGCGTCGAAGTCGCTGAAGAGCGCCCGGCTGTAGCCCAGGTAGCCGTAGAAGGAGTTGATGAGGACCTTGAAGCTGGACTGGAGGCCGAGCCAGCGCGCCTGCTCGGCACCGGTCGTCTCCCGTGCGCGGCGCTTGGCTTCCAGCCGCCGGGCGGTGAGGACTTCCAGGAGGCCGAGGTAGACCTGCAGCACGTCGGTCGCCGGGGCAATGCGGTCGCTGAGCATGATGGCCGGATAGAGGCTTTCGACGTCGCACTTGACCACTGGGCGGAACACTCCGACGCGGCGGACCTCCGTGTAGCCGCCGGGATACGGCTTTGGCGTATCAGGCAGGGGCAGGCTGTGCTCGAGCGCGAGGTAGACGCGGGTCATGAGGTAGTTGATCTTCTCTCCCGGCCCGCCGGTGGCGACGCCCTGTAGCCCGCGCGGCAGGATCTGGCTCTGATAGAACTCCGTCGGGAGGGCCAGCTCGCTCAGGAGCGCCACGTCGGCCACGTCGTCGAGCGCATAGGCGTGGACCCGCTGCCGATCCTCCGCATAGACACGTCCGATCTCCTCGCCGGGAATGAAGACGCGATCGGGGTGGGTGAGGCCGAGCGCGTCGATCGACTGCTTGAGCCCGTAGCTTTCCAGCTCGTTGGCCGTGTCGTAGCGCTGGATCTGCTGGTAGGTGTCGACGATGTGCCGGCCGAAGATCGACACCGCCTGGTAGGGGATGGTGCGCGCGCCGGCCTTGAAGCGCTGCGTGCCGCCGATGCGGGGCGGTGAGCCGTCCCGCCCCCAGGCGAGCGTCACCCCGTGCTGCCGGGCTCGCTCCATGAGGAACGGCAGGTCGAAGTTGAAGAGGTTGTGCCCCTCGATGACGTCGGGGTCGATCTGCTGGATGCGCTCGGTGAGCGTTCGCAGCACCCCGGCCTCTCCCAGGTCGGCGACGTCGAGCACTTCCCGATGGCCGCGGTTGGTCGCCAGTGCCACGACCAGGATTTCGGCACGGTTCGAGCGCGCATCGAAGCCGGTCGTCTCGATGTCAACCTGCATCCGGACGATGTCGTCGAAGTTCATGCCGCGGAAGAGGTTCCGTCCGGTCAGGGTGAGGTACTGATCGGTGGGGTGCCCGAAGGTGTGGACCGGATAGCCCCGCTGCTGGATCTGCTCCATCGCGGTGCGGAAGGCGCTCCAGCTCACGAACCGGGCGAGGTACCGCAGTGGGAGGTCGCCCTGAAGGCGCACGACCTCAGCGCCGCGCCGATCGAGGGCGTTGGTCCCCTCTTCGGTCAGCACCGCCCACGGATGGAACGGTGCGGTCTCGGCGACCACGCGGTCACCGTGCAGGCGGCGGAACACGCGCACCTGTGCCTGGCCCGCGCGCTCGACCGCGACGATGCGCTCCGTGGGGTCCTGGCCGTAGAGAAGGGTGGTTCGATCCTGCATGTCCATCGGCCTCGCCGGCAACTATACCACGCGGGACCAGCCGTCCTGGGGACGGCCCCGGTGTTGCTCGTTACCAACGTACTATGGCCCTGGCATAAGCACGTTCCTACACTCTGAGTAGCACATCGGCCAGGCATCGTCTCCGATGTAGCCGAAATCGCGGCAACGGCAACCTCGGGCGAGACGGCTCACAATGAGCCGGAGAGGGAACGTACTGTATGCGCAAGAGCGGACGGCTCTTCATTCTCCTAGGCGTGGCGTTGGCGCTGGTGGCGGCGTTGCTGGGGGTCGTCGCGTTCTCCGGGGTTCTCGGTGAAACGCAGGATGACGGCGCGGAGCCAACCAAGGCCAACGTGGTGGTCGCTGCACGGGATATCCCGGCCAACACCGTGCTCTCCGAGGACGACATCGAGATCGCCGAGGTGGACGCGACGGGTGTGGCGCCCGGCAGCGCGACGGCACCCGCTCAGGTGGTCGGGATGGCGGTGTCCGGGAACTTGGTCAAGGGTCAGCAGATCCTGTCGGCCAACCTGCTCGCGCCGGGGCTGACGTTCGACCTGGCTGAGGGCCACCGCGCGATCGCGTTGCCGGTGGACCGGATCAACGCCCTGGGCGGGATGATCCGCCCGGACGACCGCATCGACATCATCTACTCGATACGGATCAACCTGACGCGCGTGGTGCCGTCGGAGCCGATGGAAGTGCGCGACACGACGGAGGGGTACGCCCGGGACGACACGCTTGTCCTGCAGCCGCCACCGGGGGCGGCCGGGGATGCGACCTACCCGTATCCGGGTGAGCCTGGCTCGCGCTTCCTGGTGGAAGACAACGCACCGGGGAACCCGGTCACCAAGGTCGTCGTGCAGAACGTGCGCGTCTTGCGGGTGATCGCGGGCGATACCACGGTCAGCAGCGACCCGACTGCGACCGGCAACGGTGAGGCGTCGGGCACACCGACCGCTCCGCAGGGCGCGGCGGAGAAGCTGCCGAACGCGGACCTGCTGGTGCTGGAGGTCGATCCGCAGCAGGCTGAGGTCATCAAGTTCCTGATGGACAACGACGGGCAGTATCAAGTGGTCCTTCGCCCGAAGGACGACGCTGGGGAAGTGACCACGAACGGCGTCACGTACGAGCAACTGGTCACTGAGTACGGCCTGCCGGTGCCGAAGACCGTTCGGCTGCCGGGTGGAGGACAGTAGATGTCTGGGAGCACGATCCGGGTTCTCATCGTCGATGATGTCGCGGAGAGCCGCGACAACGTCGAGAAGCTGCTGCGGTTCGAGCCCGACATCCAGGTGGTGGGGAAGGCCTCGAGCGGCCGGGAAGGCATCGACCTGGCCGTGGCGCTGCACCCGGACATCGTGCTCATGGACCTCAACATGCCCGACATGGACGGCATCGCGGCGACGATGCAGATCTCGACCAAGGTGCCGACTGCGTCGGTGATCATGATGTCGGTCCAAAACGAGCCGGACATCCTCCGGCGGGCCATGCTGGCGGGAGCGCGTGAGTTCCTGGCCAAGCCCTTCAGCCTCGACGAGCTGATCCTCGCCGTGCGGCACGTCTCCCGGCTGGCGCCACGGCCGGTCCAGGTCGTCACCACTGCCGCGGCCACCGGTAGCCCGAACGGCCGGCCCGGGGAGGTCAGCAAGGGCCGCATCATCAGCGTCGTCAGCAGCAAGGGAGGGGTCGGCCGCACGACCCTGGCGACCAATCTGGCGGTCGCCATCCGGCGCGCCACGCAGAAACAGGTCGTCCTGGTCGATGCGGCCCTGCACTTCGGCGACGTCGGCGTCATGATGAACATCGCAGACGGGAAGACCATTGCCGACATCGCGCCTCAGGTGCACTCGCTCGACCGGGACTTGATGGACGACGTCCTGGTCACGCACGGGAGCGGGGTGCGGCTGCTGCTCGCGCCGCCGACGCCGCAGGAGGCTGAAACCGTTACGGCCGAGCATCTCCGCGCGTCTCTCTCACTCCTGACCAAGATGGCGGACTACGTGGTGGTCGACACCCGGCCGGGGTTCGACGACGCCATGCTGTCGGTCATGGATGCGTCCGACCGGATCCTGCTCGTGCTGACGATGGAGATGACGGCGATCAAGGACGCCCGGCAGTTCCTGGAGATCACGGAGTTGCTGGGCTACCCGATGGATAAGGTCCTGCTGGTTCTCAATCGCCAGAACACCTTCTCGGGTATCCCGGCGCAGGACATCGCGGAGAACCTCAAGCGCGAGCTGGTCGCGAAGATCCCGGATGAGCCGGCGGCGCTGCTCCGGAGTGTGAATGAGGGTGCACCGCTGGTGGAGACCCAGCCGGACCACCGCGTCTCGGTCGAGATCAAACGGCTGGCGACGAGCTTGGTCGTGGAGGACGCGGCCGAGGAGGCGGTCGTGGCAAAGCCGGCGGAGCGCGCTACCGGGCTGGTCGGCCGGCTCCGGACCGCGTTGCGTCATGGGTAAGCGGACAGCCGCGCCGATGTCCTCCGGGAGGGGTAGGGAGTAAGGCATGTCGCTTCTGAAGCGCCTTGGCAACGTACCGACGGAAGCCGTGGACCCTGCGCCGCCCGCAGCGCCGCCGCAGACGACCAACCGGCTGTCGCCACCCGCGGGGCCGGCAACGCAGCGCGTCGGGACCGGCGAACTGGCCACGCTTCGTCGGCCGACCCTGGGGAGCAGCCCCACGGCCGCGCACCGCAACGACTCCTTTAACGAACTCAAGAGCCGCATTCAGAACCGGCTGATCTCCGAGCTGGACCCGCGCATGGACCTGGGCAACCAGGAGGAAGTGCGGCGCACGGTCGAGGAGACCTTCGCCTCGGTGCTTGAAGCCGAGAACATCGTGCTGACGCGCGTCGAGCGCCTGCGCCTGTTCGAGGCGATTGCCGCTGAGATCCTGGGATACGGGCCGATCGAGCCGCTGCTCAAGGACGACACCGTCTCCGAGATCATGGTCAACGGCCCGCGCCAGGTCTACGTCGAGCGGAACGGCAAGCTGGAGCTCACCGACATCACCTTCCAGGACGACGACCACGTCATGCGGGTTATCGACCGCATCGTCTCCCCACTGGGGCGGCGCATCGATGAGAGCTCGCCGATGGTGGACGCGCGCCTGCCGGACGGCTCCCGAATCAATGCGGTGATCCCGCCGATCTCGCTCGTGGGTCCCACGCTGACGATCCGTAAGTTCGCGCGCGACCCGCTGACGGCCGAGGATCTGGTGCGCTTCGGCACGATGAGCGAGGAGATGGTCACGTTCCTCAAGGCATGCGTCGAGGCGCGGCTGAACATCGTGGTCTCGGGTGGGACCGGCTCCGGTAAGACGACGACGCTCAACGTGCTGTCGTCGTTCATCCCGCCCGACGAGCGCATCGTGACCATCGAGAACGCGGCCGAGTTGCAGCTCCGCCAGGACCACGTGGTCACGCTGGAGTCGCGGCCGCCCAACATCGAAGGCCGCGGGGAGATCACCATCCGCGACCTGGTGGTCAACGCCCTCCGAATGCGGCCCGACCGGATCGTGGTCGGGGAGTGCCGCTCCGGTGAGGCGCTGGACATGCTCCAGGCGATGAACACCGGCCACGACGGCTCGATGACGACGGTGCACTCGAACAGCCCGCGCGACACCCTGGCCCGCCTGGAGACGATGTGCCTCATGGCGGGGGTGGAGTTGCCGGTGCGCGCCATCCGTGAGCAGATCGCGGCGGCGGTCGACCTGATCATCCACCAGGCGCGCCTCAAGGACGGCTCGCGCAAGATCGTCGCGGTGACGGAGGTCCAGGGTATGGAGGGCGACGTCATCGTGATGCAGGACATCTTCGTCTTCGAGCAGACCGGTATGGAGAACAACAAGATCGTCGGGCGCATCAAGCCGACCGGCATCCGCCCGAAGTTCGTGGAGAAGTTCGAGGTCGCCAACATCTACCTGCCGCCGACGATCTTCGGGGTGGGCTACGATCGGCTCTTCTGATCCGGGACACGCCGCCGGCTGGCAGGGTGGCACCGATAGGAAGCGGGCATGGATTTCCTGACACTGGTCCTCATCTTGTTCCTCCTGGCCGCGGGTTTGGTGGCACTCGGCCTGTTGGTCAGTCGGGAACAGGCGGTGGCACCCGAGCTTGAGGAGCGGTTGGAGCGGTTCGCCTCACTGGAGCCGCTGGCAACGGAGTCGCTGTCCGGTGCCCGCACGCCGAACGTCCTCGCCCAACAGGTTGACCGCGTCGTGCAGGGCAAGACGTTCTCCGAGGCGGTCGCGCTCCTGCTGGCGCGGGCCAACATCCGGATGACGGTGGGAGAGTTCCTCATTGTCCGTGCCGGGTCGGCCTCGTTCGGTTTCTTGCTGGGATTCCTGCTCGGCCGCGGGATCACGCAGCCGGTGCTGGGGCTGCTGGTTGGTCTAGTCGTGGCCCTGATCGGCTGGATGGTCCCGCACTGGTACATCTCGGTGCGGGCGCGGCGGCGGACGAACGCCTTCGTGAACCAGCTCGGTGACACGATCACCCTGATGGCCAACTCGCTTCGGGCCGGTTATAGCCTGCTCCAGACGATGGAGCTGGTTGCGCGCGAGACACCACCGCCGATGAGCGAGGAGTTTCGGCGCGTGGTGCGGGAGGTCGGGCTCGGCATCCCGACGCAGGAGGCGATGTCGCATCTGCTGCGCCGGGTCCCGAGCGAGGACCTGGACCTGCTGATCACGGCCATCAACGTGCAGCACGAGGTGGGTGGCAACCTGGCGCAGATCCTAGACGTTATCGGAGAGACCATCCGGGAGCGGGTGCGCATCAAGGGTGAGATCCGGGTTCTCACTGCCCAGCAGAGCATCTCCGGCTACATCATCTCCGCACTGCCGGTCGGGCTGGCGCTCTTACTGATGGTGATCAACCCCGGCTACGTGATGGGCATGATGCGCTGGCCGTGGATCTGTATGCCGATCGGCGGGGTGGTGTTGATCTTCCTCGGCTTCATAGCCATGCGGAAGATCGTCAACATCGAGGTCTAGTACGGACGAGCGGAGAATCGCACGACGATGCAACAGATGCTGCCGGTTCTCTCCATCACCATCATGGTGGTCGCCCTCGTACTGGTGGTCCTCGGCGTGCGCAAGCCGCGGCCGCAGGTCGTGATCGAGGAGCGCCTTTCCCAGTACGGCCACCGGGTGCCGACGCTGGAAGAGTTGGAACTTCAGCAACCGTTCAACGAGCGTGTGCTGAAGCCACTGCTCCGCCGCCTGGCCGGGATGATGTCGCGCTTCGCTCCGAAGACGAGCCACCAGCGGCTGCGCCAGAAGCTGGTAGAGGCCGGCAACCCGGCCAACCTCGGCCCGGCCGAGTTCACCGGGTTGCGTGTGCTGCTGGCCGGCGGCCTGGGTGGCCTGTTGTTCGTCCTCTTCCTCATGAGCGGCAGCAGCCTGACCAACCTGATCCTGTTCCCTGCCGTCGCTGGCGGGATCGGCTACCTTCTGCCGGGCGTCTGGCTGGGGAACCGTATCAAGCGGCGCAAGTCGGCGATCATCCGCGCGCTGCCGGACGCCATCGACCTGCTCACGATCAGCGTGGAAGCCGGGCTCGGCTTCGATCCCGCGCTGCAGCGCGTGGTGGAGAAGTGGGACAACGAGCTGACGCGCGAGTTCGCCCGCATGCTGTCCGAGATCCGCATGGGACAGTCACGGCGCGAGGCGCTCCGTGACCTGGCCGAGCGCACGAATGTGGACGATCTCAACGTGTTCGTCTCCGCCGTCGTGCAGGCCGACCAACTTGGCGTCAGCATCACTCAGGTGCTGCGCGTGCAGTCGAAGCAGATGCGAATGCGCCGCCGTCAGCGCGCCGAGGAGCAGGCACACAAGGCGCCGGTCAAGATGATCTTCCCCATGGTGTTCCTCATCTTCCCCGCGCTCTACATCGTGCTGCTCGGCCCGGCGGTGCCCATCGTGTGGGACGCGTTCATGCGCTGATCCCGAGCGGGTCGAGCGAAGGGAGCGCCGCGTGGCGAAGCGCGACCGGCAGTGGCCGGCGTCGGTACGGGTGCTGAACAAGACGCGGGGCACGGTCGTGGCCGAGCACGTACAGGTGGCGCGCAGCCTCTGGGCGCGGACGCGCGGCCTGATGCTCCGCCCACCACTGCCACCCGGCACCGGGCTGCTGATCGACCCGTGTTCGTCGATCCACTCGATGTGGATGCGCTTCCCGATCGATGTCCTCTACCTCGATCGTGACGATGTCGTGGTGCGGATCGCCGAGGCCATGCCGCCGTGGCGGATCGGCCCGTTGTTCACCGGTGCCCGCTACGTGATTGAGTTGCCGCCGGGTACGACCCGCGCCAGCCAGACGTCAGTGGGCGATCAGCTTGGGTACGCGCCCGCGCGTCCCCTGGGTGCCTCTCTCCCGGACGAGGTTGAGTTCCCCGGTCGTCTCGCCTCCGCGTCCATGAGCGCCTCGGACATGAAATGATGTCCAGCCCGCTCGCTTGGGTCCGCCGGCTGACGCGGGCCTTGGAGGCCACGCTGCTGCCGCCGGTTTGTGGCGGGTGCGGGCGGCGCGGCGAGTGGCTCTGCCCCTCCTGTACCGCCGCACTGCGTCCGCTCACCGACGCACGGTGCCGCTGCGGGAGACCCGGCACGCGCGGCCGGGTTTGCTCCGTCTGCGCGGAGTGGCCGGATGCGCTGGGACCCATCCGCGCGGCATTCGTGTTCGAGGGGCCGCTGCGGTCATCCATCCACCGTTTCAAGTACCGTGGTGAGTACGCCCGGGGGCGGTATCTCGGCAGCCTCCTGGCTGAAGCCGCCGCGACAGCGCTGGACGGTGTCGCCCTGGACCTCGTCCTGCCGATCCCGCTGCACCCCAGACGCCAGCGCGAACGGGGATTCAACCAGGCCCAGATACTGGCCGAGGCCGTGGCTGCGCGCCTCGGCGTGCCTCTTGGACAGGATCTCCTGCGCATCGTCGACACCCGATCTCAGGTCGGCCTGGACTATGCCGGGCGCCGGGCAAACATGCAGGGCGCCTTTCGCTCCGGTCCGGGCGTGCGGGGCGCGTCGGTGCTGCTGATCGACGACGTCGTCACGACGGGCGCCACGATGGAAGCGGCGGGGCTGGCCCTGCTGGAGGCCGGGGCGCGCCACGTCCGCGGCCTCGCCCTCGCACGCGGCGCGTAGCCCGAGTTGCGGACAGATAGACGGTTCCTCGGTCGGCGGTCTCGACGGAAGCCGCCCGCCGCAGAAGCGGCGGGCGGTCGGGATGAGCGGTCGCGCTGCGCGGTGAACTATTCCATCACTGTCAGCTCGCGCGAGCAGTGGTTGAGGCGCTCGCCGCCCTGCTCGGTGACGACCACGGCGTCCTCGATCCGGACGCCGAAGCGGCCGGGGATGTATATGCCGGGCTCGTCACTGAAGACCATGCCGACCTGGAGCGGCAGGGTGTTGCCCTCGACCAGGTAGGGCTCCTCGTGGCCGTCGAGGCCGAGGCCGTGGCCGACGCGGTGGATGAAGTACTCGCCGTAGCCGGCGTCGGTGATGACCTTGCGGGCGGCCCGGTCGATGTCCTGGCAGGCGACACCCGGGCGAACAGCAGCCAGCGCCGCCTCGTTCGCGCGCAGGACGATGTCATAGACACGGCGGTATTCGTCGTCGGGCTCGCCGATGTGCACCGTGCGGGTCACGTCCGCGGAGTAATGCTCGTACTTCCCGCCGAAGTCGAAGATGACGGTGTCGCCCGGCTGGATCACGCGATCGCCGGTGATGTGGTGCGGCGCGGCGCTGTTCGGCCCGCTGGCGCAGATGCCGATGCCGTGGATTTCGAGCCCGTGCTTGGCGCGCAATTCGGTCAGCTCCTCGGCTGCCTGCCGCTCGGTCTTCCCGGTGAGCCGCGCCGTGGCGACGAACTCCTCCCAGGCGGCGTCGGCCATGGCCGCTGCCCGGCGCAGACGGTCCAGCTCTTCCCGGTCCTTGACCATGCGCAGTTCCCGCAGCACGCTGGTGCCGCTGATGAAGGTCGCGTCGGGGATCACCTCCAGCATCCGCACCAGGAAGACGGCCCACATCTGGTCGCTGACGGCGATGGTGGGGCGGGGGACGGAGCGCACGATGTCGCCCACGAGGTCCACCGGCTGTACCGTCTCCTCCCAGGTGCGGATGTCGACCAGTGAGGCCTGGGCGTCGGCCCGCGAGCGCTCGAGCACCGGGACTACGAACTGCGGGCGTCCGGTGCGCGGGATGATCAGCAAGGCGAGTCGCTCGCTTGGGTGGGCCGGGTAGCCGAAGAGGTAGATCAGGTCCGACGACGGGGCGACGAACAGGAAGTCGATGCCCCGCTCCGCCAGCAGCCGCTGAGCCGCCTCGATCCGCCGTGCGAGTACCGTCGTGTCCATCAGGTGCCGCTCCTCTCGCGCTGCGCCGCTCCTTCGCGCCATTTCCTGGGCACTATACACCGATTCCGGCTGGTTAGGGGTTGGGTGAGGGCTGAATCGGCGGGGTGTGAGGAACCCCTCACCCCCAACTCCTCTCCCACAAGGGGAGAGGGGAGCGGGACGCATGCCGGGTGACGCATAACATTCCCCCTCTCCCAACCTTGGGAGAGGGGGGCAGGGGCTGAGGGCCTTCTCCGCTACCGGCGGCGCTGGCGGGGGTCGAAGGCGTCGCGCAGGCCGTCGCCCACGAGGTTGAAGCTGAGCACGGTGAGGAAGATGGCCATGCCCGGGAAGACGGTCTCCCACCAGGCCTTCTGCATGTTCACCCGGCCGTCAGCCAGCATGCCGCCCCAGGAGGGCGTCGGCGGCTGGGCGCCGAGTCCCAGGAACGACAGGCCGGACTCCAGCAGGATGGCGAAGCTCAGCCAGAGCGTGAGCTGGACGATGATGACGGCGAGGACGTTGGGGAGGACGTGGCGCACCATGATACGGAGGTTCGGCGCGCCGATGGCCCGCGCGGCCAGGATGAAGTCCTGTGCTTTGACCCGCAAGAACTCGCCGCGGACAAGCCGGGCGGTGCTCATCCACGAGGTCAGTCCGATGACGATCATGGTTGTCTGCAAGCCTGGTTTGAAGAGGGCAGCCGCAGTCAACAAGAGGAAGAAGCCGGGGATGGCGAGCATGATGTCGGTGAAGCGCATGATGAGGTTGTCCACCAGGCCGCCGAAGTACCCGGCGATCGCGCCGAGAGTCACCCCGATGACGATGATCATCCCCGCCGAGACGAGGCCCACGGAGAGCGAGACCCGCGAACCAACGATGACCCGGCTGAAGACATCCCGCGTCTGCCGGTCGGTGCCGAACCAGTGTTCAGCGCTGGGAGGATGGAGTGGCTTGCCGCGGTTGAAGGCCGCATAGTCCTGGGGCGCCAGCGCGGTGGCGAAGATAGCCACCAGATAGAGGAGAATGACGACCACACCTCCGGCGACCGCCAGGCGGTTTCGCCGGAAGTTGCGCCAGACGATCCGTGCCTGCGACTCCGGCTTCCGGGCGAGCCGCTGGAACTCGACGGTGGTGCGAGCCGCGGTTTCCTGCATCGACACTCTCCGAATACCTCGCTCGATCCGTACTGCCTTGCTCGGCTGCCCGGCTCCTAGGAGAAGGTAATCCGCGGGTCAAGGATGGCGTACAGGACGTCGACGATCACGTTGATGACCAGGATGGCGGCGCCGGTGAGCAGCGTCAGAGCCAGGATCACCGGGTAGTCCCGCTGTAGGATGGCCTGGTAGCCAAGGTGGCCGAGCCCCGGCCAGGCGAAGACGGCCTCCACGATCACTGACCCGCTGAGCAGCCGCGGGAGCTGGTTCCCCACCACGGTGACCATCGGCACGAAGGCATTCCTTAGCGCGTGGCGGAAGACCACCGCGCGCTCCGCCAGCCCTTTCGCGCGTGCCGTCGTGATGTAGTCCTGATGGATCACCTCCAGCATGCTGGAGCGCATGAAGCGGGTGAAGATGGCGATGGTCGGGATCGCCAGCACGGTCGCCGGGAGAACGAAGTAGGACAGCTTCTCGAAGAACCCTTCGGCCTCCGGGCCGGCGGTCGAGGCAGGGAGCCAGCCGAGCCGCACCGCGAAGAAGAGCTGAAGCATGAGGGCCAGCCAGAAGTCCGGCAGGGCGAGGCCGAGGAAGGCGCCGCCGGTCGCCAGGTTGTCAACCAGCGAGTACTGACGCCGGGCGGAGATGATCCCCAGCGGTATCGCCACGGCGAGTGAGATGCTGATCGCGAGAGCCTGGAGTTTGACGGTGTTGGAGAGACGTTCCCCGATCAGGGTGATGACCGGCTTCCGGTTGAACGTGTAGGCCGTGCCGAAGTCGAAGCGGGCCACCTTCGAGGCCCAGATGCCGTACTGGACCGGGAGCGGCTTGTCGAGCCCGAGGTTCTTGCGAACCTGCTCCACTACCGTCGGGTCGAACGACTGCTCGGAGACGAAGGCCAGCGCGGGATCGCCCGGCGCCAGGTGGATGATGGTAAACACCACCATGCTCAACCCGACCAGGAGCGGGAACAGCAGCAGGATGCGCCGCACGATGTAGTTGCGCGTACTCGCTGACACCGTGACATCCGTTTCCTCTGCACCTGCCGCGTCGGGACGAACCCGCGCGGCAAGACCGTGAGGGACGGCCAGCTACAGGCGGCGGGGGGGCGGGCGTCTGCCCTGCTGCCCCCGCCTGCGCCCGGCGCGCGCCGGCTGCCGGGCTACTCGACCCTCGTCCAGTTATGGAGATCCTGGAACAGGGAGATGATGTTGTTGACGTAACCCTGATAGTCCTTGGTTACGACGTAGATGAACGGCCGGTCCCACGCGTAGAAGACCGGGACATCCTCGAGCAGGATCTCCTGCGCCCGGGCGTAGATCCGGGCACGCTCCTCGATGTCGAAGGTCGTGCGGCCTTGCTGCATCACCTCGTCGAACTCGGGGTTCGAATAGCCGAAGACGTTGCGGGCCTTGCCGGTGCCCAGGGCGTCGAAGAGCTCGTCCGGATCGTAGGTCGCCCCGGCCCAAGTCGGGCAGATCACGTCGAACGTGCCCTGGGTTCCCGCCTCGACCACCTGGGACCACTCCTTGAGGTCCGGCTGCACGTTGATACCGATCTCCGCCAGCGACTGCTGGGTGAAGGTGAGCCAGTCCTCGCGCAGGTGGTTGCCGGCGTTGGTTGTGAACGTCAGCGTCAGGCCCGTGGCACCGGCCTCTTCGACGAGGCGCTTTGCCTCGGCCGGGTCGTACGGGATCGGCTCCAGTCCCTCGTGGTAGGCCCAGCTCCCGCGGGCGATCGGGCCGTTGGCCGGCGTCCCCAGACCGAGCAGGAAGTCGCTGGCGAACGTTTCGGTGTCGAGCGCCATGGCGATCGCGCGGCGGATGCGCTTGTCGCGCAGGGCCTCGTTGTGGTTCTGGCCGAAGCTCCAGCCGTTGATGTCCTTGCCGGGTGGGACCGTGAGAACCACGAGGTTCTCTTCCTGGTTGAGCTCCTCGGCCTGGGTCGGCTGGGCGTAGTCGGTCCCGTGGATCTGGCCCGTCTGCAGGGAGATGACGAGTGTCTGGGCATCCGGGATCACGCGGTGGGTGAACCCGTCGAGGTAGGGCTTGCCTTCCTCCCAGTAATACTCGTTGCGGACCGCCACGAAGTCCTGCCCGGTGGACCAGGACTGGAACGCGAACGGACCGGCGCCGACCGGGTTCTGGAAGAACGGATCCTCCCGCAGGTCCTTGCCCTCGAGCAGGTGCTTCGGCAGGGGACGCAGGTGCCGCAGGTTCACCAGGAAGGCGGCGAAGGGCTCTTCGGTCGTGATCTTGATCGTCTTGTCGTCGACGACCTGGATGCCGCTCACCGAGTCGGCCGTGCCCTCGTTGTAGGCCTGGGCACCGGCGATGGGGAGGAACCGTGCCAGGTGCGGGCTGGCTGTCTCCTTCTTGAGAAGGGCATGGAGGGTGAACTCGATATCCGCGGCCGTGAGTGGCGTGCCGTCGCTGAAGGTGACGCCGTCCTGGATGGTGAAGGTGTATTCGCGGCCGTCGTCGGAGACGGTCCACTCCTTGGCGATGCCCGGCACAGGCTTGAGCGTTTCCGGATCAAGCTGGACGAACTCGCCGAACATCATCCTGCAGCGCCAGGTACCCTCGGTCTCGTTGACGAGCAGGGGGTTGATGGTCTGGGCTTCGCCGAGCGTGCCGATGATGATCGTGCCCCCACGCGAACCGCTCCCCGACGGCGGCTGGGTGCCACCGGTCGTCGGCGAACCGGGCACGCTCGTGGCCGTGGTGCTGCCCCCGGCGGGAGCGGTGGCCTCGGCCACATCGTTGTCGGACGCTGCGCCGCAGGCGACAAGGACGGGCAGGACGGTCGCTGCCGCGCTGCCCTGCGCGATCAGCCGCAGGAGTTGCCGGCGGCTGACTCCCTGCCTGCCGAAGTACTCTTCGAGGCGATAGAACTGGCGGACGATGGTCTCCGCGCGCTCCTGTGAAATACGGCGTGCCACGGTCTCCTCCTCTGGTCTTCCGGGCGAACGGGCGGGTCCGCAACCGATCCGAACTGCCGATGAACAGGTGCAACGCTCGTGGTTCGGCGACTCGCCGGGGCGCCGCAATGGCGCGGCGCTCCCGCGGCGAGCCGATTAGCGATCAGACAGAGACACTGGGCGCACGTGTGTCTTCCGCGGCGACTAGATGGGAATAGTCAGGCTCTCGAGATCGCGGGGATAGTAGGTAATCATCTCGATCCCGTCGGGCGTGACCGCGACGGTATCGGAGTGCCGGAAACCGCCCAGGCCCGGCACGTAGATCCCCGGCTCAACGGTGAACACCATCCCCACCTCAATCAACCGGTGGTCACCCACGTCCAGGAACGGCGCTTCATGGACGAGTGTGGACTTGGCGTGGCCCGTGTGATGACGCCAGTTCTCCTCCAGGTTGTGCTCCTTGAAGAACCGCATCACCTCCTTGTCGACGGCCGAGCAGGGGATGCCGGGCTTAATCGTGTTGAGGGCGAGCGTCTGAGCCTCCAGCATGAGGTTGAAGTAGCGCTCCTGCTCCGGAGTCGGCTCGCCCATAATCATGGTGCGCTCCAACTCGCTGCCGTACCCCCAGACCGACGCGCCGGCGCCGGTCACGAGGACATCTCCCGGCTTCAGGCGCGCGTTGCTGGTCATGGCGTGCGGGAACGCGGAGTCCTTCCCGATCTGGCCGCGGAAGCCGGCATGCGCACCGGCCCGGCCCCAGGACATCGGCCGGTACTCGGGACCCAGCGTCCGGATCATGGCCTGCGTAGCCTCGTACGACGCGCGCATCGAAATCTCGGTCTCGCTGACCCCGACCTTGCAGTACTCCTGCAGGTACGTGTGGGCCAGATTGCCCCAGCGCGCGCTTTCACGGATGAGCGCCAACTCCTCCTCGGAGTTGATCATCTGCATGTACTCGATGTCGTCGACCACGGTGATGACCTCGGCATCCGGCAGCAACTCGCTCACGCGGGGGCCACGGTAGCCGTAGATCCGGCCGTAGCCGTCGCTGTCGACGCCGATCTTGGCGCGACTTAGCCCGAGGTCGACGAGGATGTCCTTCAGAAACTCCATCGGGTGGCGCTCACCCGGATATTCGGGGTAGGCCGTGACGCGATCCACCAGCGCGAAGGCCTCGGCGTGCTCCAACTCGAGGCGGGGCACCAGCAGCGCCGAGGTGTCGCGCGTCAGGATGTACGCGATCGGGCGCTCGGTCGCGATGAAGCCGAAGCGGCTGAAGTACGAGACGTTGTTCGGACCGAAGGCGATCAGCCCGGTAATGCCGCGCTCTCCCAGACGCTCGAGTATCGTGCGCCGACGTCGCAGATACTCTTCGTCGCTGAGGCGCAACTGCGGCATGAGATCGACTCCCTTCTCTTGTGATCCCCGGGTGACTCCTCGCAACACCTGTCACCCAGAATAAGAACGACCACTGCTGGCTGGTCGACCCGGCCCGGAGTGGATTCGGTAATCGATCGGACGCGGGACGGATCCCCTCGGCAATGAGAAACGCCGCTCGGCAGCGCGATCGTGAACAACGTCCCAGCCTCGTGGAAATACCAACGGCCACTCTACAATGGGGCTCTAGAGACTGTCAAGATGCCCGCCGAGCCGCGCGAATCGGCTGGGTATCGCCCGCGGAACGGGCCTCTCGACACCGGTTCGGGACTGTGGTCTACTGCGCGCGGGAGGGCGAGTGAGCGGATGAAGATCGAGACGATCATCCCCGATAGCGCGTTCGAGCAGATCCCGGCGCTGGCGCGACGGCTGGAGGAGCTGGGATTCGACGGCCTCGCGCAGCCGGAGTTGAAGCACGACCCGTTCGTGGCGCTCGCACTGGCGGCGCCGGTGACACAGCGGCTTACGCTGGCCACGTCGGTCGCCATCGCGTTCCCGCGGAGCCCGATGGTGGTTGCCTACCAGGCGCACGACCTGCAACGCCTGTCGCGTGGCCGCTTCGTGCTCGGGCTCGGCACCCAGGTCAAGGGGCACATCGAGCGCCGCTTCAGCACGACCTGGGACTCGCCAGGACCGCGTCTCCGTGAGTACGTGCTGGCGCTGCGGGCCATCTGGAAAACGTGGCAAACCGGGGAGCCGCTCGACTTCCAGGGCCGCTTCTATCGCTTCTCGCTGATGACGCCGGAGTTCGACCCCGGCCCGATCCCGTACCATCCCATCCCGATCGAGATCGCGGCCGTGAACGCCTACAACGCACGACTGGCCGGAGAGATCGGCGACGGGCTGCGGGTCCACCCGATGACGACGCCCGAGTACCTGCGCGACGTCCTCTGGCCGCTGGTGCGGGAGGGGGCTGCCCGGTCGGGGCGCGACCTGCGCGGCTTCCGGATGGTCGGCGGCGGTTTCATTGCCACCGGTGCCGGTGAATCGGAGGTGCGGACCGCCCGCGAGCAGGCGCGCTATCGTATTGCGTTCTACGCCTCGACGCGCACCTATCTGCCGGTGCTGGAGCACCATGGGTGGGCGGAGTTGAACCCGAAGCTGCGTAGGCTGATCGCTGAGAATCGCTGGGATCAGCTCGCCAGCGTCATTCCTGACGAGGTGCTCGACGCCTTCTGCATCAGCGGGACGTACGACACGATCGCCAAGCGTGTGCGCGAGCGCTTGGAGGGGCTCGTAGACGTGCTCCACGTCGCGCCCCCGGCCGATCCGCTGCGGCCCGACGAGCGCTACCTGGCTGCGATTGCTGAGTTGAAGTCGATCACCCCGGCTTCCGCCATGCACGGGAACGACTCATGACGCGGTGCTCCGGCGGCGGGCCTACACGCGGTCCTGACTCGCCCGGTGTCCCCGCCGGTGTCGCTCAGTTCCACCAACCTCTCGCAACCCAACCGTAGACCGGGGCCGTCTTGCGTTGGTGCCGCTGGTCTGCGTCGACCCACCGCACAGCATGGCGGGTCGACGCAGACCAGTCGCTCCTCGCTACTACGGTTCCGATGACGCTGCGAACCCGCGAACACGATTGACACACATCGGACCGGTGTTACAGTGACCGGTAGAGTCCTACCGGACGCATTCTCACGTTCGTCGTTGCGACGCGACCCGGCTGCTCGGCGCGAGGTCGGCGCCGGGACATCCGGCAGCGTCGGGTGAACGAGGGGGTTTCCTCGATGGATCTCTTCTATACACAAGAGGATGAGGAATTCCGGAGGCGGGTGCGTGCCTGGCTGGAGGAGAACCTGCCGAAGGAACCGTTGGAGACGCTCGAGCAGCAGCGCGCCTGGCACCGAGCGGTGTACGAAGCCGGCTTCCTCGGCATGGGGTGGCCGGTTGAGTACGGTGGGCGCGCTGCCCGGCCGATGGAGCAGGCGATCGTTGGCGAGGAGATGGCGCGGGTCCAGGCGCCGCCGACCCTCAACCCGCTCGGCATCGCCATCGTCGGCCCGACGCTCATCCACCACGGTACCGAGGCGCAGAAGAAGCGCTTCCTGCGGAACATCCTGACTGCCGACGAGATCTGGTGCCAGCTCTTCTCCGAGCCGAACGCGGGCTCGGACCTCGCCAGCCTGCGCACCCGTGCCGTGCTGGAGGGCGACGAGTTCGTCATCAACGGCCAGAAGGTCTGGACGAGCGGCGCGCACCGCGCCGATTGGGGGCTGCTGCTGGCGCGGACCGATCCGGATGCGCCCAAGCACCTCGGCATCTCCTGCATCCTGGTCGACATGCATTCGCCGGGGGTCGAGGTTCGGCCGCTGACGCAGATCAACGGCAGCAACGAGTTCAGCGAGGTCTTTTTCCACAACGTCCGCGTCCCGGCCGAGAACCTGGTCGGGGAGTTGAACGCGGGCTGGCAGATCGCGCAGACGACGCTGTCGTACGAGCGGGGCGGCAATACGCTGAGCCGGGTGAGCCGGTACATGGCGGTCTTCAACCGGCTGGTAGAGGCGGCCAGTGAGCTCCGCCGGGACGGCAAGCGCGCGATCGACGACCCGGTGGTGCGTCAAAAGCTGGGCCAGATGTACGCCGAGATCGAGGTGCTGCGCTACGGCTCGCTCCGCATCCTCTCCCGGCTGGAGAAGGGCATCCGGCCAGGGCCGGAGTCGTCGATCACCAAGCTCTACTACTCGGAGATGGAGAAGCGGCACTACGAGTTCATCCTCGACATCCTCGGTCCCTACGGGCAACTGATCGAGGGTGTGCCGGCGGAGTACGCGCTGAAGGAAGGCACCGCCTACGGCGAGCCGGGGAGCTGGGCCTACCACTTTGCCTACTCCCGCGCCGGGACGATCTTCGCCGGCTCCTCGGAGATTCAGAAGAACATCCTGGGCGAGCGTGTCCTGGGCCTGCCGAAGGAGGTGCGGGCCGACCGGTTGCAGGCGCAGCAGGCGGCGAAGGCTCAGGCCGGGGGCGAGGGAGGATCCTAGATGGATTTCGAGTTCAGCCAGGACCAGGTGATGCTGCGCGACCTGGCGCGCGAGTTCCTCCGCGAGCGCTGCACCAGCGCGCATGTCCGGGCGATGATGGACGACCCGGCCGGCTACGACCGAGCGATGTACCGGCAGTTGGGCGAGATGTCCCTGCTGGGCCTCGCCATCCCTGAGCGCTTCGGCGGCAGCGGGCTGGGGATGGTCGAGCAGGCGATCGTGCTGGAGGAGATGGGCCGGGTGGCGTACCCCGGTCCCTTCGTCCCCAGCGTCGTGCTGGCCGCGACCGCGATCCAGGCATCGGGCGATGAGGCGGCGATGGCGCGCTATCTCCCCGGGCTGGCCTCCGGCGAGTTGACCATGTCGTTCGCCCTGCTCGAAGACGAGATCGGCTGGGGGCCGGAGGTGGTCGCGATGCGCGCGGTGCCCGACGGCGACGGCTTCGTCCTCTCCGGTGAGAAGCGGTTCGTCCCCTTCGGACAGGCGGTCGACATCGTGGTGGTGGTTGCCCGCACGGGCGACGCGCCGGGCGAGGTCTCCCTGTTCGCCGTGCCGCGCGATGCCGAAGGGCTGACGGTCCAGCCGTACAAGATGTTCGACTTGAACGCGAAGGAGTGCGCGCTCCGCTTCGACAACGTGCGGGTGCCGAGCGACGCGCTCATCGGGACCCTCAACGGCGGGGCGGGGCCGCTCGACGCGGTGGTCCAGCGAGCGGCCGTCGCCGCGTGTGCCGAGATGCTTGGCTGTGCCCGGACCTCGCTCGAGATGTCGGTGGAGTACGCCAAGGTCCGTAAGCAGTTCGGCCAGCCGATCGGGAGCTTCCAGGCGATTAAGCACAAGTGCGCGGAGATGCTGGAGGCGACGGAGAACGCGCACTCGGCCACCTATTACGCCGCCTGGGCACTCGACGCCAACGCGCCCGACGCCCGGCTGGCGGTGTCGGTCGCCAAGTCGTTCGTGAACGAGGCGGCGCGCAAGGTGTGTGGGGACGCGATTCAGGTGCACGGCGGCATCGGCTTCACCTGGGAGTACGACCTGCACTTCTACTTCAAGCGGGCCAAGTACCTGGAGCCTCTCTGGGGTGACACGGCATGGCACCGCGAGCGGGTGCTGGACGAGGTGCTGGCCGGTCGAGTCGCCGGCGCAGCACGATAGGTGGGAGGTGCAAGGTATGTCGTCCCAGCAGCCCGGCACGGGCGAGAGCGGTTCCCCGCCGCGCGTCGTGCGGACGGTGGCGGAGCTGCGGGAGCTGGTGGGTCAGGAGATCGGTGTCGGCCCCTGGGTGGAGATCACGCAGGAGCGGGTCAACCAGTTCGCCGACGCGACCGGTGACCACCAGTACATCCACGTTGACCCGGAGCGCGCGAAACAGACCTTCTTCGGCGGGACCATCGCACACGGCTACCTGACACTCTCGCTCATCCCGTTCCTGTCCCAGGGGCGCGACGGGGTCAAGATCGATCTCGGCGGCAGGATGACGGTCAACTACGGCCTGAACCGCGTGCGCTTCCCGGCGCCGGTGCGGGTCGGCAAGCGGGTGCGGCTGCGCACGACGCTGCTCGCGGTCGAGGAGGTCGGCGAGCAGGCGGTGCAGATCACCCAGCGCCAGACCGTCGAGGTCGAGGGCGAAGAAAAGCCCGCCTGCGTCGCCGAGACACTGAGCAGGATCTATTTCTGATGCGTCATGCGTCATGCGTCCCCCTCACCCCCAGCCCCTCTCGGACGGAGCCCACCAGAGGAGAGGGGAGAGACACGGAACACGGAACACGCAACACGGATGACGCATGACGCATGACGTACCACGCCCGGAGGGATGCCGATGCAGACGCCCGGTGTGCGGTCGGACCGCGGTTTCGACGAGCAACAGGACGATGCGGCCTTCGCGAGCGCGATGCGTGCGCTCCTGCACCCGAGGCGCATCGCAATCGTCGGCGCGTCGCCAAAGCGGGGTTTCGCCAACAACATCCAGCGGCGCCTGGTCGACTGCGGCTTCGAGGGCGAGGTCTACCCGGTCAACCCGAACTACGACGAGATCCTTGGGCTGCCGTGCTACCCGTCGCTGGAGGCGATCCCCGGCGGTGTCGACCTGGCGGTGGTGGTCGTCCCCAGCAGGCTGATCCCTGGCGTTTTGGAGTCGTGCGAGCGCGCAGGCGTCGGCGCGGTCAACATCATCACCAGCGGGTTCGCCGAGAAGCAGGAGGACGAGACCGGCCCCGAGCGGCAGCGAGCCATCCGCGACTTCGCGCGCCGGACCGGCATCCGTGTCGTCGGGCCGAACTGCCTCGGCAACATCAGCGTGCCCAACCGCATGGTGGCAAGCTCCGGTGCCTACCCACCGCTCAACCGCGGCCCGATTGCCCTTGCGCTCCAGAGTGGCCTGCTGGCGTATAGCCTGGTCCTGCCCGCGCACGACCGCGGCATCGGCTTCACCTACGTCGTGACGCTGGGTAACGAGGCCGACATCGACGTGGTCGACATGATCCGCTACTACCTCGACGACGAGGAGACGCGGGTCATCGGCTGCTTCGTCGAGCAGTTCCGGCGGCCGGAGCGGCTGCTGGAGATGGCGGAGCGCGCTGCGGACCTGGGCAAGCCGATCGTCGTGCTCAAGGTGGGGCGCTCGGAGGCCGGGCGGCGCGCTGCGCTGGCGCACACCGGGTCGCTGGTCGGCTCGGACGAGATCGTTGACGCCGTCATGCGGCAGCACGGCATCATCCGGGTCTACAGCCTCGATGAGATGATCGAGACGCTGGCGCTCTTCCATTCCCGGCGGCGGCCGGCGGGGCGTGGCGTCGGCATCGCGGTCGTCTCCGGCGGAGCGGCCGGCCTGATCGCCGACCTCGGCGCGGACATCGGCGTCGAGTTCCCATCGCTCGCGCCGGAGACCGTCGAGAAGATGAACGCGGTGATCCCGGAGTACGGCACGGTCGGCAATCCGCTCGACTACACCGGCCAGGCAGCTCAGCAGCCGGAAATCCTCGACGGGTGCCTGGCGGCGATGGCCGAGGACCCCAACATCCACGTCGTGGTCTACGGCCAGGCCTACCCGGCGCTGATCGACCTGGACCAGCCGACCGGGCAGGTGCTGAGTGCTTTGCCAGAGCGCTACCCCGACAAGGTCTTCGTCGTCCTGTCGCTCGTGGCGGGTGAACTCAAGCACCGGATGATCGACCAGGAGGCAGTGGAGCCGGTCCGGTCGATCGACGGCATCCCCTTCCTCCAGGGTGCCGAGAACGGCCTGCGTGCCATTGCCTCGCTCGTCCGCTATGCAGCGTTCCTCCGGGAGCGGGAGGCATCCGCGCGGGCCGATGCGCTTGACCCGGACGCCGCCGAGCGCGCCGAATGGGCGCGTGGCGTGGTGCGCGCGGCCGGTGGACGGGCGCTCGTCGAGCGAGAGGCGAAGGCGATCCTGGCGCGCTACGGCATCCCGGTCACGCGCGAGGTCTTGGCGACGACGCCGGACGAGGCGGTTGCCGCGGCGGAAGCGATCGGTTACCCGGTCGTGCTCAAGGTGGAGTCGCCGGACATCCTCCACAAGACCGAAGCCGGGGGCGTGTTGCTCGGGCTACAAGACGCCGACGCGGTCCGCGAGGGCTTCGCACGGGTCACGGCGAGCGCCCGCGCCTATGCTCCGTGGGCGGAGATCCGCGGCGTGCTGGTGCAGGAGATGGTCCCCGCTGGCGGCCACGAATTGATCCTGGGGATGACGCAGGATGCCGCGTTTGGCCCTGCGGTGGCAGTCGGACTCGGGGGTGTCTTCGTCGAGACACTGAAGGACGTGGCGCTCGCCGTTCCGCCGATCTCCAACCGAGACGCGCACGCCATGCTGTCGCGGTTGCGCGCGGCGCCGATCCTGACCGGACACGGCGCGCGGGGCCAGGGCGCGGCCGACCTGGACGCCGTGGCCGACATCCTCGTCCGCTTCTCCTCCCTCTGCCGGGACCTGCGGGACGACGTGGCCGAGATCGACATCAACCCGCTCGTGGCCTTCGGGCCGGGCAAGGGGGCACGGGTGGTCGACTGCCTGATCGTCCCCCGGCAAGACGCCTGACGGAGGCGCGATGCGGTTCGGTCGTCGAGTCGGGATCATCGGCGATGTGCACGGGGCGGATGTGCTGCTCACCCGTGCGCTGGACGCCTGCCGGGTGGCGGGGGTCGAGACGGTCGCGTTACTTGGCGATCTCTTCGACCGCCTGGATCAGGCCGACGCCGTGGTCCGGGCGCTCGATGGCTGGCACATCGTCGGGGTGCGCGGGAATCACGAGTCCGAGGCACTGCTCGCGGCAACGAACGGACAGGTCCACATCCACCCCGCCACAGCCGCCTTGCTCCGCCGTCTGGAACACCGGGTCATCGTCGACGACGTGTGCCTGGTCCATGAGGAGGACGGTTGGGGCTGCCACGACCCCGTCGCCACCCTGTTCGGCGGCTCTGGTCGGCTGTCCACTCGCCGCTACCCTGCCTGGATCACCTTCGCCGGCCATACCCACGTCCGCCACGCCCGCGACGAGCGCGGCACGCTCGACATCGGCCGCGGAAGCGTGGCGCTCGCGCCGCACCGCCGGTATCTGATCAATCCCGGGGCACTGGTTAATGGCCAGTTTGCCATCTGGGATCGGGAGGCGGGGGTGGTGAGATTTTGGGATTTGAAGGGATGAGGCGACATTCGTCATGCGTCATACGTCATACGTCACGCGTAGGGGAGGCGGGGAGTGGACTACGGGGAATGGGAACGTACGGTACCAGCAGCGATCACGAGCGACGTGTTGTGGCGGCTCAGGGTGTACCGCCTGGCGCTGTACGCAGCCGACATCGGATGGAACGACGTCATCCGGCTGGGTCGGGATCGCCGTGCCCGCGCCCTGACCGATCAACTCTACCGATCCCTCGGATCGGTCAGCGCAAACATTGCTGAAGGGAATAGCCGTGCTACAGGGCGAGAGCGGGCACGCTTCTATGAATATGCGTTGGGATCCGCGCGTGAGAGTCGCGACTGGTACTACAAGGTACGTCATGCGCTTGGCCCCGAGGTTACGGAACATCGCTTGGCGCTGTTGACGCGCATTATCCAACTCTTGCTGGTAGCCATCCCCGACCAGCGTGGCAGTAGTATCCGAGAGGAACCTGCGCTCTACGATGTCGACGGCTGAGCCAGCCAACAAGACCATGACGTATGACGCATGACGCATGACGTGCGGTAAAGGAGGCACCATGAACACACTCGACGGCAAAGTCGCGCTCGTCACCGGCGCGGGCCGTGGGATTGGCCGCGCGGTGGCGGAGTTGCTGGCGGCGGAGGGCGCCGCGGTCGTGGTGAACGACCTGGGCACGGCCCTCTCCGGCGAGGGGGCCGATGTCTCCGTGGCCCAGCAGGTGGTGGACGCCATCCGCGCCGCCGGTGGGCGGGCGGTGGCCAACACGGAGTCGGTCGCCGACTACGCCGCGGCGGGGCGGATGGTGGAGCAGGCGCTGGATGAGTTCGGCCGCCTCGACATTGTCGTGAACGTCGCCGGGATCCTGCGCGACCGGATGATCTTCAACATGACTGAGGAGGAGTGGGACGCCGTCATCGCCGTGCACCTGAACGGCACCTTCAACACGTCCCGCCACGCCTGCGCGCTCTTCCGTGAGCGGAAGACGGGCGGGCGGATCATCAACTTCTCGAGCGTGTCGGCCTGGGGCAGTCCCGGCCAGCCGAACTACGGGGCGGCCAAGTACGGCATCCTCGGCTTCACGGCGGTGCTGGCCAACAGCATGAGCCGGTACGGGGTAACCGCCAACGCCATCCTTCCGTACGCTGCCACGCGCATGATCGACTCGACGCCGCGTGGGCAGGAGTTCGCCCGCCAGCACGGCAAGCCGCCGAGCGAGATGGCGGCGGGGACGGAGGGCGACCCGGCGAACGTCGCGCCGATGGTGGCGTACCTCGCCAGCGACGCTGCGGCGGGCATCAACGGCCGCTTCTTCGGCGTGCGCGGGTACACGATCCAGCTCTACTCCTCCTGGGAGATCGCCGCGATTCTGGGCGCCGACCGGCGGTGGACGCCGCAGGAACTGGCCGAACTCTTCCCCACCTACATCGACCCATTGCTGGAGGACGTGCCAACGGTGGAGGTTCCGGGCCAGGAGCGGCCGCTGCGCGGCACCGCTGCGCTCCAGCACGACCCGGCCGCCTGGGAGGAGTTCGCACCGGGCATCCAGCAGTGGGTGCGCGAGGGCTACTACGCGGCGAAGGCGGCTGCTCGGTCCTGACGTGGCCGGTACTCGCGTGGAAAGGACGTGGAGATGTATGTGCCGATGATTCGGCTGCTCTTCGACTACAGTGCCTGGGCTGATACTCGGGTCCTAAAGGCTGCCGAGGGGCTCACGCCGGATCAGTGGTTGGCACCGGGCAGTGCGGGGCGTGGTTCGATCCGGGACACGCTCGTCCACGCGATCGCGGCGCAGAGGCGCTGGATGTCCTGGCTCGACGGCTCCGTCCCGCCGCAGGAGGCGATGGGGCTCAACATCGATCCGGAGACGGTGCCCGACCTCGGGGCGCTGCGTGAGCGGTGGGAGCAGGTGCAGCAGCAGACGCGGGCCTTCCTCGAGCGGGCCACGGAAGAGCTCCTGACCGAGGAGATCAGCTCGCCCACGCCGCGGGGTGGCGTCTGGACCGCACCTCGGTGGGAGATTCTGGTCCACGTGGCGAACCACAACACGCAACACCGCAGCGAGGTGGCAGCCATGTTGACCCAGTTCGGGCACTCGCCCGGCGACCTCGACGTCTTGTTCTACCTCTTCGAGCGTCGCCCGCCGGTGGGCGCGTAGGCGGCATGGGAGGTTTACGATGGGAATGCTCGACGGCAAGGTCGCGATCGTGACCGGCGCCGGCCGGGGGATCGGCCGGGGAATCGCCCGGCAGATGGCCGCCGAGGGTGCGGCGGTGGTGGTCAACGACCTCGGGACCGCGCTCTCCGGTGAGGGAGTGGACATCTCCGTGGCGCAGCAGGTCGTCGATGAGATCCGCGCCGAGGGCGGGAGTGCCGTGGCCAACACCGACTCGGTTGCGGACTACCGGGCGGCCGAGGCGATGGTGCAGCAGGCGATCGACGCCTTCGGACGGCTGGACATCGTGGTCAACTGCGCCGGGATCCTGCGCGACCGGATGATCTTCAACATGACGCCCGAAGAGTGGCAGGCGGTGATCGACGTCCACCTCAAGGGGACGTTCAACCTGTGCAAGTGGGCGTCGGTGCGCTTCCGCGAGCAGAAGAGCGGGCGGCTGATCAACATGACGTCCAACTCGGCCTTCGGCGCGCCGGGGCAGCCGAACTACGCCGCTGCAAAGGCGGGCATCATCGGGCTGACGCTTTCCTGCGCCAACGGTCTCGCCCGCTACAACGTGACCGCCAACGCCGTGGTGCCGAGCGGTGCCACCCGGATGATCGACTCCATCCCCAGCGCCCGTGAGGCGGTGGCCCACACCGGGAAGCTGCCGAGCGAGCTGGCCGCCGGGACAGAGAAGGACCCCGATAACGTCGCGCCGCTGGTGACGTATCTGGCGAGCGACGCGGCCCAGCATATCAGCGGGCACCTCTTCGGCTCGTTCGGCTACAACATGGTCCTCTTTTCCCAGCCCAAGATCATCAAGACACTGCGCGCGGACCACCGCTGGACCGTCGAGGAGCTGGCGCAGCACATCCCGCAGGCGTTCGGGTCCGACTTCCAGGAGGTGGTCAACGACCCGCGCGTGTCAGCCGCGATCGAGGCGATCCCGGAGGGCAAGTGGGTCGAGATCGGTCCCGGCCTGCGCTTCTATGGAACCAAGATCGAGCCGCACATGGAGTTTGTGTGGTGAGGTGTCAGGCGTCATCCGTCCCCCTCACCCCGCACGGAGCCGGCCCCTCTCGGACGGAGCCCACCAGGGGAGAGGGGAGCAGTACGCACTACGCAGTACGGGTGACGCATGACGCATGACGTGGGAGGATGATTGACTGTGACCACACTCTCGGGGAAAACCGCCATCGTGGGGGTGGCGGAGTCGGACCAGATCGGGAAGGTGCCGGACAAGCCGGCCATCGCCCTGCATGCCGAGGCGGCGCTAAACGCATTGGAGGAGGCCGGGCTGACCCTGCGCGACGTGGACGGCCTGCTGACGGCCGGGATCAGCCCGCTGGAGCTGGGTGAATACCTCGGCATCGAGCCGTCGTACACCGACGGAACGGCGGTCGGCGGGTCGTCGTTCGTCATCCACCTCGCGCACGCCGCCGCGGCCATCGTGACTGGCCGATGCTCGGTGGCGCTGATCACGCACGGGGAGAGCGGGCGCTCACGGGTCGGGATGCCGCCACGCGTCCCCGCCCCGGACTCGCTGCGCGGGCAGTTCGAGGATCCCTACGGCCTGCCGACACCGGTCGGTGCCTATGCGCTGGCGTGCTCGCGGCACATGGCGGAGTACGGGACGACCAAGGAGCAACTTGCCGAGATCGCAGTCGCGACGCGCAAGTGGGCCATGCTCAATCCCAAAGCGTACATGCGTGACCCGATCACGATCGAGGACGTACTGAACTCCCGCCCCATCGTCTGGCCGTTCAACCTGCTCGACTGCTGTCTGGTGACTGACGCGGGCGGGGCCTGCGTCGTGACCTCGATCGAGCGCGCGCGCGACCTGCGCCAACATCCGGTCGCGATCCTGGGTGTCGGGGAGAGCCACGATCACTCGATCATCTCCCAGATGCCGAGCCTCACGTCGTTCGCCGCGCGTCGCTCCGGGCAGGCCGCTTTCAAGATGGCCGGAGTGACGCACGACGATATCGACCTGGCGATGATCTACGACTCCTTCACCTACACGGTGCTCCTGTCGCTGGAAGACCTCGGCTTCTGCGCGAAGGGTGAGGGGGGTGCGTTCGTCAGCGGCCAGCGCACCGCGCCGGGGGGTGACTTCCCGATGAACACCAACGGCGGTGGCCTGTCGTACACGCACCCAGGCATGTACGGGATGTTCGCCATCATCGAAGCCGTCCGCCAGCTCCGCCATGACTACGCGGATCAGGGCATCCGGCAGGTGCCGAACTGCGAGCTGGCGATCGTGCACGGGACCGGCGGCGTTCTCTCGTCGGCCGGGACTGCCATCCTGGGGAGGGTTTGACCGTGAGTACCCCGAGCAAGCCGCTACCTGTCGCCGACCCGGTGACGGCGCCGTTCTGGGAGAGCGTCCGCGCGCACGCGATGCAGATCCAGCAGTGTGACGCCTGCGAGCGCTTCGTCTTCTACCCGCGCGTCGTGTGTCCCCACTGCGGGTCGCGCACGCTCACCTGGAAGCCGGTCGCGGGGACCGGTGTGGTCCACGCCTTCGCGATCGTACACCGGCACCCCAACCCGGCTTTCGCCGCCGAAATCCCGTACGTGGTGGCGCTGGTCGAACTGGACGAGGGTGTGCGGATGATGACCAACCTCGTCGACGTACCGCCCGACCCGGAGGTAGTGCGGGTCGGGATGCCGGTCGAGGTGGTCTACGACGACGTGACCGAGGAGGTGACGCTCCCGAAGTTCCGGCCGCGGAGCGGATAGGGGGGCGTCGTTCCTACCCGACGGGAATGGTGAACCGAGCCTCGCGCTCGATGCCGCCGCCGGCGTTGAGCGTGGTGATGAGCGTCCAGGAGCCGGGTTGATCGAACTCGATGACCGCCGTCAGCCCGGCCTCCGGCTCGTTCCCATCCGGTAACGGTGAGGCGGGTACAGCCTGCAGGGACGTGCCGTCCGGGCGCACCGGTGTGAAGCGCACGTCGTTCATCGGCACGGGCGTGCCGATGGTGCTGGTGAGCTGGACCGTGACGCGGGTGCGCCCCTGCTCCACGGGGTGCGGATCGGTCCAGAGGTTGATCAGGTACTCTTGCTGGCCGGCCATGCCGGGGAGGGTGACGCGCTGCTGGTAGGCCGGGTCGTTGGCGTGACCCAGGCTCATCCAGGCGACCCCGACGGCAAACACCAGCACAGCCGCGGCGACGATCATCAGCGTGACGCGACCGCGGCCCGATGCGGGCCGGTTCGACACCGTGGCTCCTCCTCAGTCCCGGGCGGGCCCCCGCCCGCCCCGCGGCCCTAATGATAGGACACGGCTTCACCACGCTGTCGGGCGGGGACCGGGCGGTGGTGGAATGAGCCCCCGCGGTGGCGCATACCCGGGGTAATGGAGTTTGACGAATTCTTGTGGTGTGCCCACTAGCCACCCGCTCCCGCGCGGGTGTCATCCTGAGCGCAGCGAAGGATCGCGCGTCGGACTGGACACGCACCGGGGAGATCCCTCGCTTCACCGGGGACGGCTCTCGCCGCCCCGGCTCCGCTCAGAATGACAACAGAAGGGCAGCTCCGGTGTAGCACAGGAATTCGTCAATCTTCATTACCCCCGGACCGCGGTCGCGGCCACGATCGCCCGCGGCCGGCACCCGCCACGGCACAACGATCCTTGCACTACCCATCCCGGATAGTGACGAGACTGAGCACACGCCTGCGCTTCAGCACGTGAGAGTGGGATCCAGCGGAAGGGTGCTCGACTCTACGTTGGATTCCAACCGATGCGCGAGTGGCCGGGGCGAAACGCCCCGGCCACCGCAGTTCGTGCGTGTTCGGTGTGCGGTGATTACCGCTTGAGGTTGACCAGGTCCTGCAAGACCTCGTCCGAGGTGGTGACGACGCGGGAGTTCGCCTGGAAACCGCGCTCGGCCAGGATCATGTTGGTGAACTCCTCGGCCAGGTCGACGTTCGACATCTCCAGGTAGCCTGCGGCAATCTGGCCTCGGCCGCCGGTCACCGGAGTGCCGATGACGGCCTGCCCCGAGTTCGGGGACGGCGACAGGAGGTTCTGCCCCTCCTTCAGCAGGCCGCCAGGGTTGGCGAAGGTTGCCAGCGCGATCTGGCCGAGCGCTTTGGTCGCGCCGTTGGAGTAGATGCCGGTAACCACCCCGTCGACGCTGATAGCGAAGGACGTAAGGGCACCGGCGGTCCAGCCATCGGCCACACCCACGGCGTCGCTGCCGGCAGCGAGCTGGGTCAGCCGGGTGAAGTCGCCGCCGCCGGGGATCACGGTGTCGGCCGCGCCGTTGCCCCACTGGATGGTGAGATCGCCCGCACTCGTGACGTTGAGGACATTGCCCTGGTCGTCGAACTCGACGGTCCCGGTGGCGTTGGTCAGGGTCACCCCGGCTTCGCTGCTACTGTAGGTCCAGGACCAGGTGTTGGTCCCGGTCTTCTCGAAGGTCAGCGAGACCGAGTGCCGGAACCCGAGGGAGTCGATGACAGTGACGTCGGTCGTGTAGGTCGTGCCGGTCGCGGCGGCCGCGTTGAGGTTCCCCGGGATCACGATGGACATACTCGGCATGGCGTCCATCTCTTCGCCGATGGGGATGCGGATCGGCGACAGCGGCTGGCTGGTGTCGATCGCCCCATTCGCGTCAGCCTGCCATCCCATGACGTAGAGCCCCGTCGAGGGGTTGACAAGCCGGCCGTCGATCCCCAGGTCGAACGATCCGTCACGAGTGTAGTAGGTGCGGAAACCATCGGCGACGACGAAGTAGCCCTCGCCCTGGATCGCCATGTGGCTCATCTTCCCGGTCGCCGTCGGCGTGCCGGGGGCGTAGTCGGTGTCGATGCCCGCCGCCAGCACACCCAGACCCACCTGGGCCGGGTTCCGGCCGCCTCGCCCCTGCGCAGGGTCCGGTACGCTGGCCCCCCGAAGTGTGTGACTCATCACGTCCTCAAAGCGCACACGGGAAGCCTTGAACCCCGGAGTGGCGAGGTTCGCGATGTTGTTCCCGATGACGTCGAGCCAGGTCTGGTAGGCCTTGAGACCGGAAACGGCTGACGCCATGGAACGGTTCAGCATGGCAACCTTCCCTCCTGTCCTCCACGCCCGCGCCAGGGGGCGCGGAACCTACGCCGCGCCGCCCGATGCGGTCGCGGACGGATCGATCCCGATGCTCACGACGTGTGCGAGGGGTACGGCGGTCCCACCTACGTTCAGGACCGGCGTGCCCTCGTGAATAGTGACGTCGCTGACGACGCCCTTTATGACTCCCCCGCCCGACGGATCGAGAGCGGTAACGTGGCGGCCGATCAGGCTGGCGGTCTGAGCCAGCACCGACATTTCCACGAGCGTGCTCAGCGTCTCGTTCATCTGCTGCATCTGCTCCAGCGAGTTGAGCTGGGCAAGCTGCGCGATGAACTCGGTGTCTTCCATCGGCCGCAGCGGATCCTGGTTCCGGAGCTGGGCGGTCAGGAGCATGAGGAACTCCTGCTTACCCAGCCGATCGGCCGGGGAGAACGTGGTGCTGGATGCCGCGTCGGTGCCCGGGTTGGTCTGGTTTGTGACGCCGGGTACGCTCACCCGCCAACCTCCTCTCCGCTAGACCCTCACGTCGATGCCGCGCGCCGGAGCAGCCTGTTGACCGGCAATCGCGCGCGGTCGGCCTTCAGCGTCGCGCTCCGGCGTACCGAGCCGGTAGAGGCGGAACGATTGCCGCCAGTCCGCCTCGGCCTGTGCATCGGCATGGCCCTGCCAGCCGCGCTCGCCGCCCTGGTCCGCCAGTGAGCCAGCCGTGCCGTCCGGCAAGGACTCCGGTGCGGTGACCCGGACTCGCTGCACCTCGTGGCCGTTCTCGACCAGACCCTGCTGGAGCCACCCCAGGTCACGCTCCAGGAGGTCGCGCGCCTCCGGAGTGCGTGCGATGAGGTCGATCTCGAGCCCGCCAGGACGGGACACGACGCGAATCTCGACCGGACCGAGCCATTCCGGCTCCAGGCGCACCCGGATGCTCGTCTGCCCGGCGTGCAGCATGTGCTCCACCCGCTCCAGCACCCGCGCTACCTGCGTCGCTGCGGGCGAAGTCGCGGGTTCTGCTGGAGCGGCCCGAACGCCCTGGGCCGGGGGCGCAGCGGAGTCGGACAGCGCTGCGCGTAGCTCGGTATCTGCCGGGATGTCCGCCTCGACCGAGGCCGGGCGCAGGGGTGTGTCGCCACGCTCCGGGGCAGGCGCGGGAGTGCCTGCCTCGGGCGCGACGCGTCCTGCCGTAGCGTCCACGGGAGCGACCACCTGCCGGTCACCGGCGAGTGCGGAACCCGTCGCTGCTGGCCTGGGCGTTGCCGGCGGCTCCGGTGCGCTCCCGGCCCGCTCCGTCGCGGTCGGCTGGTCGCTCGCCGGCGCTGGCGGGGCTGGCGCGCGCGCTGTATCGACGGTCTCCGCCGGGGCCGGTGTATCGCTAGGCTCTGCCTGCTGAGTCAGGGCTGGGCGCGCGGCCACCGCGTGGCTCGGCACCGTCACTGTGACCTCAGCGGGCCGCGGTGCTACTGAACGCGGCGGCTCAGCACTGGGGGGCGGGCCTGACGGCGTGGTGTGGTTCGGCCGGGCGCCAGTGTTGCCGGCCGGTGGCGGCGCTTCGATGTCGGTCGTCGCCAGCCGCGTTGGGACCGGCTTTGAGCCCTCAGCCTCCAACCCCGTGGATGGCGCGACGACCTGACGCACCGGTTCGTCGCTCCCGCGCACGTTCAAGCCGTCAATGCGTAGTAGCGATACGGCACCGGCGGTGACGGTCCCCGGCTGGGACGGCTCTGCCCGACCGTTGATGGAATCAATCCCGTCGGTGGGCGTGTCCACCCGGTTGGCTGAGGCTCCCGCTGATGCCGCCTTGCCCTGCGCCGTGTGCCCACTGTCAACCGGTGCGATGGTGGTCACCGCGGTATTCACCGGCGCGGCGGGGCGGGCTGGTGCTGGAGCGGCGGTATTCTGACTGAGGCTGATCGTCTGCCCCGGCTCTGTGGTGGCAGCACGCGCAGACTCCGGCAGGTTCGTCGTGCCCGTTTCCGCAGGTGCCGGTGTGCCGCGATGCGCGGCTCGCTCCGGCTCGAGCCTTTCGCGGTCTGGCGGGTTGCTCGGCAGGTCGGCGACCGTCACGCCGGCCGGAGGCCGCGGCGCCACGGCAACGACCGGTTCAGCCGGCTCGTCGCTCGTGCTCGGCGTGGTGGGGAGCGGCTGTACGGGTGGGTCAATCGGCGCGGCGGTCGGCATGGCCGCGGCGAGAAGTGCCAGCACGGCCTGGAACCGCTCCTCGTCGGTAACCGTGCCACCCGCTGGCTTACCTTCGTCAGCAGGCGTGTCATGTCCACGCCGCTCCAGTTCGACCTCACCGGGTTGCACGTCCTGCGTGGTCGGGTCTGTCTCGACCGCACGCACCAACGCGTGGAGCCCGGCCATAGGTAGTTCGCCGTCACCGACCGGCGCCTCGGGTACGGTCGGTTCCTGCTGGACCTGGGTGATGAGGGCCAGGAGCACGGCCGTCAGGTCGCTGAGTGAGTCGAGTTCTCCCTGGACGTCGGGAGGTGCAGCGCCGTCGCTCTCTGCCGGGGACGCGGACGGACCTGCCCGGAAATTAGCCAGCCACGTATCGCCTTGACCGGCGAGCAGGTTCTCGAGTAGCGCGGTGAAGTCGGCCAGTGCCGGCCGGGCCGAACCGGTGACCCGGACTGCCGCCATCCCCATCAGGAGCGAGTCGATGGTGCTCACCATGCCGTCGTGCTCTCCCTCCACGGCTTACTCGTCCGCCGTGGCCTCCTGCTCAGCCGCATTACTGCCGCCCGTCGCTGGCGATGGTGCGCATGATGGCCAGCTTGCGCGCCAGCGCCTCGCTCACAGCGCTGTAGCGCATCGTCGTCTCGGCCAGGATGCCCATCTGCTGCTCGATGTCGACGTTGTTGCCGTCGTTGCGCATCGTTGTCCCCCGCATCTCGACGATGCGGGCCGGACTCGCGTCGTCCCCCGCATTCAGGGGCAGGTGACTCGCGTGCGTGCGCACGAGGATCAGGTTGCCGCCGGGCTCGTCATGCAGCCGTTGGCGAAGGGTCTCCTCGAACGTCACCCGGGATGCCTTGAAGCGCGGCGTATCGGCATTGGCGACGTTGTTGGCGGTCACCCGCTGGCGGAGCGCGAGGCCGTCAAGAGCCTGCGCCAGGAATCGGGTCGGGTCGATCCCGTTCGATGCCATCGCCAAACCTCCTCAGTTCTCGCCGGTCCACATCCGGTACGCGGCCAGCACGTTTGCGACGTAGGCCTGGGTCTCCTCGTAGGGTGGGATCCCGCCGTAGCGCAGGACCGCGTACGGACCGGCGTTGTACGCCGCTAGGGCGAGTTCCGCGTTGCCCTGGAACTGGTCAAGCAACTGCCGCAGGAAGCGGGTGCCACCGTCAATGTTCTGCGCCGGATCGAAGACGTCCTCGACACCGAGCGCCGCTGCCGTGCCGTCCATGAGCTGCATCAGCCCTTTGGCACCGGCCGGGGAGACGGCGGTCGGGTCGAAACCGGACTCCGCCTGGATCACCGCGGCGATCAGCGCGGGATCCACGCCGTAGCGCGCCGCGGCTGCGTGGATCAACGCATCGTAGCCCCCGCCGCCGATGGCCCCGCCTGTCGCGACCGGCGCGGCGTCTGGCGCGAGGAATGTCCAGGGGTCGATCGCCTGGCCGTCGCGCCGAATTTCGTAGTGGACGTGCGGCCCGGTCGAGGCGCCGGTGCTGCCCGCCAGGGCGATGACCTCGCCCTTGCGTACGGTCTGGCCGGGCTGGACCGTCAGTTCGGCGTTGTGGGCGTAGAGGGTGACGGTGCCGTCCGCGTGCTGGATCTCGACCCGGTTCCCGTAGCTGTCGGTGTTGCCGGCGAAGATGACCACGCCGTCGGCGGTGGCGCGCACCGGCGTGCCCTCGGGAACGGCGATGTCGATGCCGTTGTGGTGCGTCTCGCCGGGCAGGAACTGGCGCGGGCCGAAGTGGGAGGTGACCTCCCCATGTACCGGCCAGGAGCCGCGGAGCTGAGCCGCGACGCTGCCGGCCGGGTCGTTCCCGCCCACGGCGACGCCGCGGGACGCCAGCACCTCGGCGAAGCTCCCTGCCCGGGCTGCGCCACCGTCGAGCCGCGGCGAGCGGACCGCGAACCGTGCCGGTTGGGCCGCGATCACCTCCGGCGGGATCACCAGCCGATCAACGGCCATAGTCCGCTCCGTTCGACATGGCCCGCGCGTAGCGCAGCGTGGCGATCTCGTCGAGCGCCTGTCGCGCTGCCGCCTCCTCACGCTCGCGCTGCTCGCGCAGGGTTCGCTCCTTGAGGCGCTCCAGCACGCGCTCGTCGATGCGCCGGTCGATCAGTTCCGCCCGCGCGGCCGACTCCTCTACCAGAACCTCCGCGCGCTCCCGGCGCCGTGCGCTGGCCTCGGCCCGCAGGCGTGCGTCGTAGGCCTCAGCGGCGGCGAGCGCGGTCAAGTCGAGCGCCCCGCTTGAAGCACGCTCCTCCAGGTACGAGCCCACCGCGGTCCGTGCGCCCTGGATCTGCTGCAGGGCCGCCTCGACCTTCAGGCGCTTCTGGATGGTGAGCGCCAGTTGCTGCTCGGCAGCCTCGGTCAATCGCCGCCGGTGCTCCAGCACGCGCTCCAGCCGGAACCCCTTCCGTTGTGCACTACCGGGTGTCACAGCGATCCTCTCCGTGCCGTGTCACGTGTTGAGCGTCACTCCTCCAGCACTGCCGCCAGCCGGTTGAGCGTCTCGTCCATGCGCGCGGGTTCGTCCGGTGCCTGGCGCAGGAACTCACGGATGCGCGGCATGTGGGCGATGGCGCGGTCAACGACCGGGTTGGACCCGGCGGCGTAGGCGCCGATCTCGATCAGATCGCGCGCGCCCTCGTAGGCGGCCATGAGTTCACGGACCTCCGCGGCGAGGCGGCGGTGGCGCTCGTCGACGATCGCGTTCATCAGCCGGCTGACACTCCCGAGCACCTCAATCGCCGGGAAGTGGCCGCTATCGGCCAGCTTGCGTGAGAGGTAGATGTGGCCGTCCAGGATGCCGCGCACGGCGTCCGTCACCGGCTCGGTCAGGTCGTCCCCCTCGACGAGGACGGTGTAGAAGGCGGTGATGCTGCCCCGCTCCGCGTTCCCGGCGCGCTCCAGCAGGCGCGGCAGCAGGGCGAAGACGGAGGGGGTGTAGCCGCGCGTGGTCGGCGGCTCGCCAACTGCCAGGCCGATCTCCCGCTGAGCCATGGCGAGGCGGGTCACCGAGTCCATCAGCAGGGCGACGTTCAGGCCGCGGTCGCGGAAGTACTCGGCGATCATCGTCGCCGTCCAGGCGGCTTTCAGACGCAACAGGGCCGGCTGGTCGGAGGTGGAGACGACCACGACCGAGCGCGCCAGACCCTCCGGTCCGAGGTCGCGCTCGATGAATTCCTGCACCTCGCGGCCACGCTCGCCGATGAGGGCGACCACGCGCACGTCGCAGTCGGCGTTGCGGCAGATCATGCCCAGCAGCGTGCTCTTGCCGACGCCGGACCCGGCGAAGATGCCCAGGCGCTGCCCGCGACCGCAGGTGATCAGGGCATCGATTGCGCGGATGCCGGTCGGGAGCGGGTGCTCGATTGGCATGCGGCTCAACGGATCGGGCGGGCTGCTGCTGAGGCGGGTCTCGTCGCGGCACAGGAGCGGCCCCTGCCCGTCGATCGGTCGCCCGAGCCCGTCGATGACCCGGCCGAGCAATTCCGGTCCGACCTTCACGCTGTACGACGTGCGGCGCGCAACTACCCGGCTGCCGGAGCGCACGCCCCGTAGCTCAGCCAGCGGGACCAGGACCAGGCGGTCGTCGCGGAAGCCCACCACCTCCGCGGTGATGCGGCCCTCTTCCGAGCGCGACGGGAAGATGTGGCAGATGTCGCCGATTTCCAGCTCGAGTCCCTGCGCCTCGATCGTCAGGCCGATGCCCTGGACGACCCGACCCTCGCGGCGGATCGGGGTGATCGTGGCGAGGCGGCGCAGCATGTCGCCGGTGACGCTGACGGCGGCGCTAGACATCCTCGATCACCTCCGCCAGCGCCGCTCGAACCTCGGCGAGCTGCGTCTCGATGCGCGCGTCCAGGAAGCCGGTGCGGGTGCCGATCACGCAGCCGCCCTTCCCAACGTGGGGATCGGCGACGATCTCGACGCCCGGCAGCGTGCTTCCGACCCACTGCGTGATGACCGGCACGTCGTCGGGGTGGACCAGAACCTGGGTCACACGGGCGCCCTGGGTCTGAGCCAGGGCAGCCTCGGCGATGCGCGTGACCACCGTCGGGTCGGTGCTGATCTCCCGCGTGAGGATGCGCTCGGCGATCGCCACCGCCAGCGCCAGGGTGTCAGCCTGGCAGGCGCGGCGGATTTCGTCTTCGCGCTGCGTCACCTGCTCGACCAGCGCCAGGAAGCGGGCGGCCGCCTCGTCCATGGTGGCGGCAACCTCGGCCCGAGCCTCTTCCCGCGCTTCCGCCAGCGCGGCGGCGCGCAGTTCCTCCTTCAGCCGCTCCCGTTCTTGCTCCGCCTCCCAGCGGATGGCGGCGGCCTGTGCCTCCGCCTCGGCCAGGATGGCTGCCGCGCGCTCCTCGGCTTCGGCCACGATCGCCCGGGCCTGCTCCCGGTCGTGGCGGGTCGGCCGGGGCATGAGGGGATAGACCTCGTCTGCCGGGATCCAGCGCTTGATGATCCGGGCGCTAGCCAAGGAGCACTCCCTCCCCTCCGCGGTCGATCACGATCTCCTCGGCCTCCTCCAGGCGCCGGACGACGGTCACGATCCGCTGCTGGGCCTCTTCGACGTTGCGGATGCGGACCGGCCCGAGGTACAAGATCTCCTCGCGCAGCATCTCGGCGGCGCGGGACGACATGTTGCTGAAGATCCGCTCGCGCAGGTCGTCCTTGGCGGCCTTGAGTGCAAGCGCCAGATCCCGCATGTCGACATCGCGCAGCACCCGCTGGATCGACCGGTCGTCGAGCAGGGCGAGGTCGTCGAAGGTGAACATCATCTTCCGGACCTCTTCGGCCAGCTCCGGGTCGGTCTCCGCCAGCCGGTCGAGGATGTACTTCTCGGTGCCCCGGTCCACCGTGCTCAACACGGCGACGAGGTAGCTGGTGCCGCCCACTCGATGCGCATCCTGGGAGATGAGGGACGACAGGCGGCGTCGCATGACCTCCTCGACCCGGGAGACGATCTCCGGCGGGGTGCGGTCCATCGTCGCGATGCGCCGGGCCACATCCGCCTGAAGCTCCTCGCCGAGGCTGGTCAGAATCCCGGCAGCCTGGACCGGTGGGAGGTGCGAGAGGATCAACGCGATCGTCTGCGGGTGCTCGTTCTGCAGGAAGCCGGCCAGTTGCTTGGCATCCGACTTCCGCAGGAAGGCGAACGGCGCCGGAGGATGAAGCTGGACGATGCGGTCGATCAACTCGGCCGCCTTCTCGGGACCGAGCGCCAGGCTCAAGGCGTTCCGCGCGAATTCGAAACCGCCATGGGCGATGTACTGCCGCGCCAGAGTCGCCTCGTAAGCCTCGGTGAGGACTTGCTCCGCCTCCTCGGGCGTCAGGCCATCCAGCTCCGCGATCTTGACGGTGAGCGCCTCGATTTCATGCTCGGTCATCGTCTGCAGGACCTTCGAGGACGCTTCCGGTCCGAGCGCCACCAGCAGCGCGGCCGCCTTGGTGATCCCCTTGAGCTCCCGGCGGCTGGCGTGGCTTGGGCTCACCAACCGGAGATTGGGCGCCTCGGTTGCTGACGTGGCTGCGGTTGCTACCATCGCTACTGCTCCTCACTCATCCAGGCCCGCAGCAACTGGGCGACCTGAGCCGGGTCCGTATTCGCGAGCTCGATTACCTGCAGGTGCGCCGGCAACTGCGGCAGACCACGATCGGTCGACGGTGACGGCTCCTCGTCCTCCAGCGGCGGCGGAGTTTCGCTGATCGTGACGCGCTGGGTCGCGAGCGCCGGCATCGGCTGCTCGGCGAGCGCGGGGCCGCCGACCGTCGCGAGCGCCGGGGTCAGCTCGCCCGCATCCTCCGGCTTGACCAGGACCCGGCGAGCGAAGTAGAGCGCCACCAACGGGATCGCGATCAGACCAAGAACCTTCAGCGCCGTCAGCGCGTACTCGAGGATGGGGGTCCCACCGTCCGGGATTAGCTCCCGGTTGCCGACGTCACTGAACGGCACCGCGGTCACGGTGATCGTGTCGCCCCGCTGCGGCACCAGCCCGGCAGCGGCGCTGATGACATCCTGGATCTCCTGCGCCACGGCCGGATCAACCTGGCTGCCGTCGAGCATCACCGCGACTGACAGGCGCTGCACCTGGCCCGGCGCCTGGACGACCTCCTCGATCCGCCGCGACAGCTCATAGTTGGTCGTGACCTCGCGGCTGCTCGACTCGGATTGGCTGCCCGCGCCCGGGGTCTCCGGGAACGTCTGCACGTTCTCATCGACGCCCGGCACACCGCCCGTCTCGGTCACCGTGCCGCTCGTGCGCTGCTCGCGCTCCTGCTGGCTGCGCACCTGCGGCTGCAGGCCGTCGGGCGAGTAGATCTCGCTCTGGCTGCTGCGCTCGTCCCAGTTGAGCGTGGCGCTGACGCGGACGACGGCGTGCCCCGGCCCAGCGATGGGGTTGACCAGCGCCTGGAGCTGCCGCTCAAGGTTCTGCTCGTACGCCTGTTGGAGCCGGAATCGCTCGTCGAGCCCGGCAAACTGGGAGCCGCCATCGGGGCCGGACCAGATCGGGTTACCGGTGTTGTCGATGACCGTGAGGTTCTCGGGCTGGAGGTTCGGAACCGCGCCCGAGACGAGGTGAGTGATGCCGCGGATCTGGGCCTCGGTCAACTGCCGGCCCGACTTGAGCTTGAGCACCACCGCGGCGGTCGTCGGCTGCTGCTCCTCGATGAAGAGCGACTCCTCGGGGATGACGATGTGGACGCGCGCGGCCTCGACCGCGTCGATCTTGGCGATCGTCCGCTCCAGCTCGCCCTCGATGGCCCGCTGGTAGTTCACCCGCTGGGTGAAGTCGGTCAGGCCGAGCGAGGACTTGTCGAACAGCTCGAAGCCGTCGCTGCCGCCCCGGGGCAGTCCCTGGCTGGCGGCGTCGAGGCGCACTGCCGCGACCTGGTCGGCCGGCACGCGGATCGTGCCGCCGTCGCTGCTAAGTTCGTAAGGGATGCCCTGCGCGCGCAGATTCTCGACGATCGCCGCGGCGTCCTCGCTGCTCAGGCCGCTGAAGGCGATCCCGTATCGCTGCGGCGGCCGGGTCGCGATGAGCAGCCCGAGGGCCATGACCGCGGTGATCACGACCGCGATCACGGCCACGCGCTGGTTCATCGAGAGGCGGTTCCAAGCGTTGCGTATGCGCTCGATCTGTGCGTTCACCATGGCGTGGTTACTTCCTTCGCCCGGTCGCTGGTCCCCGGGCTGTTACCCGAAGTCGCCGTGCGTGTCAGCGGCTTCGCCGGCGGGCTAGACCGGCATGGCCATGATTTCCTTGTAGGCCTCGATCACCCGGTTGCGGATCTGGATCGCCGTCTGGAGGCCGATCCCGGCCATCTCAAGCGCGATCATCACCTCGTGCAAGTCGACCTCTTCCCCGGCTGCCAGCCGCATGGCGAGGTCGTCGGCGAGGTTGAGCGACTGGTTCAGTTCTCCGAGCGCCTGCTCGATCATGTTGGTGAACGACGCACCGTCTGCCGACTGGGTCGAGCGCGGCTGGATGATCGCGGTGCTCGCGCCTACCTCGGTCGGGTTGATCGGTGGGATGTTCATCGTTTACCCTCTCCCGCCTCGTGCACTACCCGCGGCCGATCGTCAGCGCCCGGCTCGCCATCGCCTTGACGGCGTTGAGCACGGTGACGTTGGCCTCGTAGGCCCGGCTGGCGGCGAGCAGGTCGGTCATCTCGGTGATCACGTCGATGTCGGGCCGCAGGACGAAGCCCTCTTCGTCGGCGTCGGGGTGGTCGGGCTCATAGACCCGGCGCACGGCATCCGGATCGGTTCGGATCGCGGTCACGGCGACACCCTGGCCCGCGTTGCTCTGCGGATCGACGGGAGCCAGGACCCGCTGGAAACCGCCTGCGGACGGGCGAGAGTCGGTGGCGGGTACCGCCGTGAAGACCACCTGCCGGCGGCGGTAGGGGCCGCCTTCGGGCGTCCGGGTGGTGTCGACGTTGGCAATGTTGCTGGCGATGACGTCCATGCGCAGCCGTTGAGCCGTGAGGCCCGACATGCTGACTCGCATCGTCTCGAAGATGCTCATGGCCGTTCTCCGCGTCAGTCGCTCGTCCCGGTCGCAGCGCGAGGTGACACCCTACGCAGGTCGCGGCACCGATCCCGTGTGACGGGAGCGCGGTCCCGTCTGGGACTGTTTCCTGCCCCGCAGGGCAGCCGGTGCCGCACGGCGACCGAGTGTACGTACGTTGACACTACTGTAGGTTTGTGGGTTGCCACCCGACATCCCCCAACGGTCTAAGTTCGACCTGGGGAAGAAAGTCCCTTGGCTGGTCCGTTTCCTGGCACTAATGGGTGGTCGAGGAGGGAAGGTCGTCCAGTGCGGACCTGTCGTCAGGGAACCCGGGCCGTCGGCGCGAAGACGGGGCGGGCCACGACGACGACGCGGTCGTTGTAGACCCCGTCGGGGACGCAGGTAATGAGGGTCAGGCGCTCGGAGGGGACCTGGAGGAAGACGCTGGTATCGGTTTCGGGGACGACCGTGACCGATTCGACGCGGTAGGTGAAGGTCCCGGCGTCGCTTCGGAGGGTGATCTCGTGGCCGGGCGCGGCCTGGAGGAGCGGTGCGAACACCCCTGGGCCGTCATTGGTCACGACGTGGCCGGAGAGGACGATGTTCCCCGGCTCGCCCGGGTTGGCCGTGCCCAGGTGGTGGGCGGCGCTGTGAGCGGGGACCGGCCACTGCCACACGCCGTCGATGATGGCGGACGGCACTTGCTCCACGGGGACGGAGATCCCCAACGCTGGGATCTCAAGGCTCGTCGCCGGGGGCGTCCGAAGGACACCCTGGCTGAGGTTCGCCCAGCCGGTGAACAGGTGGCCGGTCGCCGGAGCGGCCGACTGCCCGGAGGACTCGGCCATCCCACGGGTGCCCGTGGTCGGTGGGTCGCCGAGCATGACCGCCGGCGTCTCAGCGGGTTTGCCGATGGTGACGGTGACCGGCGGGCTGCATCCGCCCAGCGCGAGCGCCGAGAGCACGACCCCTGCCAACAGCAGTGCTCGCCCCCGTAACCTAGCCATAGCGACATACCAGGTCGTACCGGGCGCCGCCGGCCTCGCGGGCATAGGCGCTTGCGGCCGCACGCCCACGGCGGATCTCGGCCATCTCACGGGCGAGCCGCTCGATCTCACGCCTGACGAGTGCGGTGACCTCGTCGTCGGATGCCTTGATCGCGGAGAAGAGTTCCGCGATGCGCTCCCGTGCCGCATCTGCCGGCTGGTTGAGGGTTTCCGCGGCGCTCAGATTGGCCGTCAGCTCATCTCGCCTGGCGGCGAGGTCGTTGACGGTATCCCAGTCCCCCACGCGGGCGGCGTGCGCCTGCTCGCGGGCGAGCGCGAGGATGCCTGCCAGCATGCCGTCGATCGTGGTGGCCGGGGTGGTGGTCAGGTGTCCCATCGCCCGTCTCCCGTTACGCTGCGCCGCGCACACCCACCAGGGCCGGCTGGACGGCCCTGGCTGCCCGGTACCGCTGCGCCAGCTCCTCCCAGGTTGCCAGCAAGTCGGTCAGCATTCCACGCACCTCAGCGGCCGGGGCGGCATCTTTGCGCAGGTTGGCCAGGAGCAGGCGCCGCTGCATGTAGTCGTAGAGGCGGTGGAGGTTGTGGGCGAGTTCACCGGCGTCGAGGTTGAGGGTGCCCATCAACTCGGCCACGATATTTTGGGTCTTCACCAGTGACTCGTGCGCCTGGGACGAATCGCGCCGCTCCAGCGCGGCCTCGGCCACCTCCAGATTCCGGATGGCGCCGCGGTAGAGCATCAGCACCAGTTCCACCGGGTCCGCCGTCTCAGTGGCGATTCGTCGATACTGGTCGTACGGGTTGATCATCGTCATTCCTCTCCATGCCCCTCTCATTTCACGTCCCAATGCCGCTCCACTCGGCGGGCTGCGAGTCCTGCCGTTACCGGTAACTCGCGCCGGCCATCAGTCCCATCAGTTGACTCGCAAGCGCCTGGCTCTGCGCCTGCATCCGGGCCAGCGTCTGCTCCAGCAGCGCGAACTGGCGAATCAGGCTCGCCTCGCGCATGTCGAGGCGATCTTCGAGCCGGCGGATCTGGGCATCCAGTTGCTTGAGTTGCGCGTCGGCGCCGGTATCCCGGAGCTTGAACACACCGTTGTCGCTGAGCACCTCGCGCAGGTACCGATCGATCCCGGTCAGGATGCCCTCGGTGTTGCTCACGGCGAGCGTGCTGCCGGCGCCGGTCAGGGTGTCGGACGCCCGAAGCGTGAGCCCGGGGATCAGCGTCGTGTTCGTGCCGCCCGGCGTGATCGTGCCGGTGGTGGTCGAGACGAGCTGCCCGGCGGCGTCATAGAGGCGAGCGGTCAGGTTGCCGTTACCATCGGACTCGATCTCATAGCGCCCGCCCGTCGGCAGACCCTCCGGACGCCCCACCACGCTCACGATGTCCCCCGCGGCCGTCAGCCGCGCGCTCGGCTGGGCGGCGAAGAGTTCGAAGACGGCGTTCGGATTCTCGGTGAGTGCCGCACGGAGCTTGGCCTCGTCGAGCTGCAGGTTGTCGGTCGTACCGACGGCGCTGCCGAACTTCCCGAAGCTGAGGCCGACCTGGCCCAGCAGCGTGTAGCTGCCGGTGAGTCCCACGGCCATGCCCACGATGCGGTTGCGCAGCGTCGTCGCCACCGAGAGCAGCCCGTGATCGCCGCTGAGCAGCCCCGCCTGCTGGGTGGTCGCGTCGTACTTCGTCTGGGTGCGGATCGCGCTGAGCACCGTGTTGAACTGGTCGACGAACTTCTTGACCGCCGCTACGGCGGCGTCGACGTCCGGCCCAACGGTGAGCGTGGCCGGGTCGTTGGTAGTGCCGGTGAAGGTCAGCGTGACGCCCGGGATCGCGTCGGCGACGGTGTTGGTGGTGCTGTAGCGCCAGGTGGCTCCGCCGTCGATGCTGTAGGCGGCGTTGGTGCCGAGCGTTTGCGCTGCCGGATCGGCGATGCCCAGGGCGCTGGCGAGCGTGCCGGTGTCGGACAGCGAGATCGTCAGGCTGCCGGTCCGCTTGCTCTGCAGTTGGAACCGGTCCGCCAGCGGATCGTAGCTGGCGATCACCCCCGCGTCGGAGGCGTTGATCCGCGCGATCAACGTGCTCAGGGAGTCGACATCGGCGTCGTAGTCGATCGCGACCCCGTTGATGGTGAGCGTGCCCCGTCCCGTGACCGGCACTGCCAGGCCCGCGTCCGCCAGCGCGGCCGTCGTGTTCACCGTCGTGAGGCTGGCCATGCCGGTGATCGAGTCACCGTTGCGCGGAGCGGCCAGTACCTGGGTCATTGACAGAAAATTGGACGTATCTCCGGCGGAGCCGAGCTGGAGCGCACCGCCCGGCGTGTTGGCGCTGATCTGGAGGCGCGCGCGGCCGTCCACGATCGTCACCGATGCGGTGACGCCGGCCCCGGACGCGTTGATGCGCTCCAGCACGTCGTCCAGCGAGTCGACCTCGGGGTCGACGGCGATGCTGACGCCGTTGATCGAGAACGTCCCCGCGGTGACCGGAGCGCGCAGCCGGGCCGTGGCCAGCGGGGCGGTGGTGTCGATGTCGGCCGAGATCGGTGCGGTGCTGCGAACGACGGTGCTGGTGGCGAGCTGGGAGACGAGGACCGAGTAGGTGCCGGGCGTGGCGCTGGACGAGGCCGACGCGGTGAGCGGCGCGTTGGTCGTCCCGATCTTGACCGTGTTTCCGTTGAGGGTCGCCGGGTTGAGCAGGTTGGCGATGGCCGTCTGTAGCGCCTGGACCTTGGAGGCGAGGTCGCGCCAGGCTGCCTGCTTGGCCCGGATCTGGCTCTGCTGCCGCTGCAGGCCGAGCAGTGGGCGGCGCTCCAGCGCCATGATCTGTTCGATCATGTCGCCGGTCTGCAACCCTGAGATCAATCCGTCGACCCGAAACCCGCCACCAATGCTCATCCCGTGTCTCCCTGCTCCCCGGTCCTGGCGTTCCTTCGGCCCCTATCTGCTGATTTGCTCCAGCCCCCGCAGCACCTCGTGCAGCGCGCGCGGCGGCACCTGGCGGATGACCTCGTCGGTGGCGCTGTCCACGACCTGTACCACGACGCGGTTGCTGCCCTCCTCACGCAGGAACCGCAGGTAAACGGTCGGCGGCAGCTTGCTCAGCGTCATCCCGCCGACGCTCAGCTCGACGATGTCGCTCGGGGCGCCAGGGACGAGCGCCTGCCGCGCGGCCGAGCGCGGGCCGTGCGTCGCCTGGGCCGGTCGGATGGGATAGGGATAGCTCGTGACATCCCGTGCGGGGGATTCGGCGACCGCGTCGACCGGACCAACTCGATTCGCCATGGTGCCTCCTTCCTGCTGAGGGGTGACGATGTGGGCCAGCATGCCCCTCCTTGATAGAGATCATCGGCAGGGGAGGGGGTGAACTTTAGGGGCGCAAAGGTCGCGACCGCGGTTCACTGCCGAGGCTGGCGCGGATCAGCTTGCGTCTCGGTGGAGGCGGCGCCGGTGACCATAGATCGGGGGATGACCGAGAGAAACGGAACGGGACCGGCTCGCGAGCCGGTCCCGCCCGGGGAGGTTGCCGTGCGTCCGTGATCTAACGCAGGAGCGACAGCACCATCTGCGGCGCCTGGTTGGCCTGTGCCAGGACGGCCGTGCCCGCCTGCTGGAGGATCTGGGCGCGGGTCATCGCCACGACCTCCTCCGCCATATCGGCGTCGCGGATGCGCGACTCGGAGGCGGACAGGTTCTCCACCGCCACGTTCAGGTTGTTGATGGTGTGCTCCAGCCGGTTCTGGTACGCACCGAGGCTGGAGCGGATCTGGGACACGTCCTTGACCGCCTGCACGACCGAGTCCACGACGTCCCGGAAGGCCTGCTCCACGCCGGTGCCGCCACTGATCGCAGTCCCCAGGGCGGTCACCGCGGCATTGAGGCTGGTGACGGTGCCCCCGGTGTTGCCGATGTCGGCGGTGCTGATCCCCTGGATGTTGATGCTCAGGACCTCCGCGGCCGAGGTGCCAGAACCGATCTGCAGTTCCACGGTCACGCCGGTGGCACCGCCATTGAAGAGCTTGATGCCGTTGAATCCGGTGGTGTTGGCGATCCGGTCGATCTCCTCCACCAACTGCTTCAACTCTGCCTCGACGGCCACCTGGTCGTCCTGCGACAGCGTGCCGTTGGCGCCCTGGAGCGAGAGCTCGTTCATGCGCTGAAGGATGCCGTGGACTTCGTTGAGCGCACCCTCAGCGGTCTGGACGAGCGAGATGCCGTCCTGCGCGTTGCGCACGGCCTGGCGCAGGCCGCGGATCTCGACCCGCATCTTCTCGCTGATGCTCAGGCCGGCCGCGTCGTCGGCCGCGCGGTTGATGCGCAGGCCGCTGGAGAGGCGCTCAATCGCCTTGTTCATGCTGAGCGCGGACATCCCCAGGTTGCGCTGGGCGTTCAATGCGGCGGTGTTGGTATTGATACGCATTGGTTTGGCCTCCTTTGCCGTTCCTACTTCCGTCGCCTCCCTGCGACGGTTTCCCGTTACCTTCTCCGATCGCCCGCTGCGATCGGCTGCGACCGTACGGCGTCGCTCCCGGTTGACCTTTCTCTGCCCCGTCGGGGCGGACCTCCTCTCTGTTAGGGATCATCGGCATAGGGTGGAAAAGACTTGAGGGGTAGCCAACGCTGGTTTGCCCGACCTCGGAGCCGGGCCTTGTGGAGCCTATTGCGGCGGCTCGGTGTGGGGGATGAGTCTTCCTGTTATGCAGGCCGCGTGGGACGGGTCTGCGTAGGTGGTGTGGGCCCGGGGCTAGAGCCGCCGGGCTGACAACGAAAGCCGGCTGATGATCTTTCACAACTGAATCGGACTATCGCTCCGTCGACCGCTGCGAGGTGCGACAGGACACAACCCACGCACGATTCTGAGCGCTCCGCAGGCATCGATGTGCCTAGGCGAGTATGGTCCGAGTTAGTTT
>Ga0207873_1000416_pt1 | contig 47044 bp, 70 predicted proteins | sample BGWIniCompost_FD_187373 | JGI IMG/M metagenome (GOLD analysis project Ga0207873, IMG submission 187373) | Cellulose adapted compost microbial communities from Newby Island Compost Facility, Milpitas, CA, USA - BGW Initial Compost (SPAdes)... ...
CCTGGATTTTTGGCACGGTACCGGCATGATCGGGTTTGGCCTGACAGCCGACGAAGGGATAGAAGATCATGACATGGGAAAACATCGGTCACGGAGTGAAGATCGAGCTAACGCGCGATCACGTAGACAGGTTCACGGGGCTCACGATCGAGCATGAAGGGTGTGAACCACAGAGGATCAAGTTTGCGCTTCCGTGGGTCGATCGAGAGAGCGAATCGGATGTCTGGCACGTTCACCAGTGGGAACCGCTCACGCTTCACCCTTCCCTTCTGTGCGACACGTGCGGGCTTCACGGGTACATCCGAGATGGTGTGTGGGTTCCCGCGAATGAGGCAGCATCGAAGAAGCCCGTAGAAGGCTCTGAGAAGCTTCCTGTGAGCCTCACGGTTGGTGTCGGTAATCCGATGCCTCTCGGAGAGATCGAGGTTCGTACGGTGGCGCTGAAGGGCTCTGACTCATGGACGCTGAGCATAGACATGAAGGGGATGAAGCGAGAGCTGGCGAAGATCCTCCGTGCGAAAGCCGACGAACTAGACGCTGACAGTTAAGAGTCATGCATCATGCCACGTAAGCCACCCGGTAAGGCTATAGATCCTCGCAACGGGCAGAGAGCGCAAATCGCACGCACGAAGCTTGATCGCTTTGACCCTCCCCCCGGTGTTTCCGAAGAATCGAAGTCAATATGGGAAGCGTTCTGGACTGACAGCGTGTCGAGCGTTCTCACGATAGCTGATCGAGGGGTGTTGATTCGATGGATTGAGCTAGTAGACGACAGGAACAAGCTTCTTCGAGAAGCCATGAAGGAACCTGTGACTCTCGGGTCTACTCGTCAGAAACAAGCACATCCCTTGTTCTCGGTAGCAATGACAATGGAGAAAGCAATTCAAGCTCTCGAAGCTCAGTTAGGAATCGGGCCGAAGAACCGTGCGGCTCTCGGAATCGCTGTGATCGCAGAACAAAAGGGATTGAATGAACTGAACGCGGAGTTCGAGGATGACGACGGAGACGACGAAGACCCCCGCATGGTCCGTGGGTCAATTGAACGCTGATAGTTGTCAGCGTTGCGGTTGGACTCCTGAAGGTGATTTGTGGCCTTCATATGGTGGAATAGCCGTCAAATGGATTCACAAGTATCTGATTCTTGCCGATGGTGACTTCTACGGGCAACCGTTCAGACTTCGGAAGGATCAAAAACTCTTCCTCTGGAAGTGGTATGAATACTGCCCGAAATGTGACCAGTGGCGTTACAACCGCGCGCTTCGGATGGCAGCAACGGGAGACGGAAAGACACAGTTCATCGCTGCGATTGTGTGTCTGGAGTTCGCTGGACCCTCGAAGATAGTCCCGAAGTCTCCGATCATCCCGATTGCTGCCGCTTCGTTTGAACAGGCTGACCTTTTGTTCTCCGCTGTTTCCACGATGCTCGGAGGGCCAGACCCTTCGACGTCCGTTGCTCCGTTGCGTGGTCTGTTCAACGTCTTCGATACAGAGATCACATTCGCTGACGGACGTCCGGGAAGGATTCACCGGATCGCGGCTGTTGCCGGTACGAACGAGGGCGGTCTTCCGACACTGTTTCTCTGTGACGAACTTCACGAGTGGGGAGACGTCGGAGACGGACGAAGGGCACGTGTTCATACAGTTGTAGGCAAGTCAACTCTCAAGCGTCAGACGATCCATGGTTCCGGCCGGATCATCAATATCTCGACTGCCGGTTTCGATGTGAATCATTCGCTTCTCGGAGTCATGTATAGGCACGCTAAGAAGTGCATGCACAATCCGAACATTGACCCTAGATTCCTCGCTGATATCCACGAAGCCCCCGATGGACTGAACTACGAAGATCCTGAGCACCGAGCGATAGCCGTTCGGGCAGCGTCGAAGGGTGCTGACATTCAGTGGTCTGTTCAGGATCGAGTGAATGCATGGAATGATCCCACAGTTCCTAGACATGAGTGGATTCGTTACTACGCGAATCGTTGGGTTGACGTAGCCGAAGGATCATGGCTTCAGGATCACCCTGCCGCATGGTCCGAGTGTTCGGGCGAATGGACGTCCGATCCGGCGAATGCGTTCGTGATCGCTGTTGACATGGCGCTGAAACATGACTCGGTTGCCGTTGATCGTGTCGAGCTTCTTCCCGATGGACGTTACGCGGTCACGTCTCGAATCTGGGAAGCTCGCGAACATGGCGGGGTCGTCCCTCATGATGAAGTGTGGGAGTACATCAAGGATCTTGCCCATGGTCCGGGGTTCAAATGCGTGACCTATGACCCTCGATATTTCGAGGTTCCGGCTCGACTTCTCGAACGTGATCACAATATCCCTGTTCTACAATTCGATCAAAACCCGCAAAGAATGGCACCCGCTTGCGGATTTACTTATAAATTGATTGTGGAACACAAGATATTGCACGACGGAGACCCGGATTTAGGAATTCATGTGAAGGGTGCCGTTGCGGTCCCGCAAGAACGTGGGGGCTTCACTCTGAAGAAGTCGAAGAGCAAGACTCATATTGACGCTTGTGTGGCTATGTGCATGGGCGTGTGGGTTCTCGCTGCGATGCTCGACGAACTCGATAACGGGAAGATCGAGATCGAAGGACCATTGTTCGGAGGGAAGGCATAAGAAAAGCCCCCTTGCGGGGGCTGTCTCTTAGAGGCTCAAAGCCCACTTGATTTGCTTCGAGAAGCACGTGTCTCCGTCGTGCATGTCTTCGAAGTCCTTATACTGGTCATAAACCTTCGACTCTGTGGATTTCATGATGCCCTTGAAGATCTGGACTCTAACGCGCATCTTGCCGGTAGCTCTGTCGAGGAAGCGACGGGTGATCACGTAAGTGTGGCCTTTGGCGTAAACCTCTTTGCGGTTCATCTCTGCCCCTTCTCGGCTGTTCTTGCTGTCACTTAAGAGTCAATCATGACGCTCCGTACATTGTCAATAGGTCAACCTAAAGAATCTTGATTCCGGCTGAACGCCCGACAGACCATGATCACGTCACTGAGGGTGAAAAGCGGCTCTGACCAGGGGAATCCTTGATCGTGTTCCGGCTGTTCCGGCTTGTTCGAAAGTCGCTATACGAGACGAAGTCTACGGACTTTCAAAACAGCCGGAACACCCGGAACACGATCTTGATTTGGGCTATTTGATCTTCATCCTCCCTTCGTCCGGCCGTTCATCCTCACTCTCCGTTACCTCCCCCGGCCCCTCCCTCCGTGGTGTCCGGGCTGTACCGGCTCAGGTGGCCCTGGGAAGCCCTGTGTGCCACGGTGACAAGATCAAAGGGCTTCCCGGTATAAAGAGGTCCGACCGAAGATCCACGAGGATTCTGGGGGCTCTCAGGGCTTTACCGTTCGCGTTGACGGCTTACGGTCATGTAGAGTGCCTTGTGAAGGGGGTGTGATCATGGCAGTGCTCGAAGCGTGGTCGCGCGCTAGCGAGAACATCGAAACGCGCGCAAAGGATCTCACCTTCCGTCAGGTGGCGCTCACGTTGGTTGCCGCTCTTCCTTTCCTGATCTTCTTCGTCGTTTACTTCGCGTGGCGCGTTCTCTGGACCGCTGTTACGTGGTTGTGGTCGGCAGGGATCGAAGGATGGGAAACAGCGAAGAAGATCAACGGTAGGTGATCGTGAGCTTCCTCGATCGAGTCAGACAGCGTCATCAGAAGCTAACGAACCCCGTATCAGAGGATCTGTCTCCCCGTTCAGAGACCCGATACGGACATGATCCCTTCCGCTTCATGCACAGTGAGGGGAGTTCGTTCCTCGATCGAGCCGCTACGTCAGACGACGTCTATGCAGTGGTCAACCTTCGGGCACGTCTGATGTCTGGGCTTAAGCTGAGGGTGTATCGGGGAACAGGTTCGGGTCGTACCGAAGTGACCAACGGTCCCGCGTACGAACTTCTGAAACACATAAACCCCTTCTGGACTCCGAGACGTCTCTATCGAATGGACGAACTGTCTCTCTGTCTCTGGGGTCAATCGTTCTGGGCTATCGAAAAAGATCAATTCGGAACTCCGATTGAAATTTGGTGGCTCAAACCCTCTCGCGTTCGTGTCGTTCCCGACGCTAAGGGTTACATCAAGGGGTACATATATGAGCCTGCTAATGGTGGGCCACCGATCGCGTTTCTTCCTGACGAGATCGTTTGGTTCCGCTATCCGAACCCCCTTGATGAGTTCTCCCCCCTGTCTCCGTTGGTTGCCGCTCAGCGTGCGGCAGAGACAGGAAGCGCGATGCTCGACAGTAACCGCAATCTGTTCGACAAAGGTCTTCAGATTGGTGGTTTCGTCACGCCTTCTAGTGATGTCAAGACGTTCACGAAAGAACAAGCTGACGATCTCGAAGCGTTCCTAGATAATCGGTTCCGTGGTGCGAAGAACGCTCACAAGTGGGCAGTCATGCGGTTCGAGGCTCAGTTCAAAGCGGCTGAAGTTACGCCTAAAGACGCTGAGTTCGCACAGGGTATGAACCTGACGCTTCGTCGCGTCTGTAACGTCTATGGCGTTCCTAGCCCCCTCCTGAACGATCTGGAGTTCTCAACACTCGCGAACCTTCGTGAGCTTCACCAATTCCTTTGGGCTGACACCCTTGTTCCGGATGCTGAGCTTCGACAGGAAGAGATCACCGAACAGCTTCTTCCGATGTTCTCGGGAAGACCTCTTCACGCTGAGTTTGATTTCTCGTCAGTGTCGGCTCTCCAGGAGAGCACAACATCGGTGTGGGATCGAGAGCGGCAACAGATCGAAGTCGGATCTCTTCGTATCAATGAGTGGCGAGAGAAGTACGGGCTTCCTCCGGTGCCATGGGGCAACGCATGGTGGGCACCGGTCAATAAGTCTGCCGTCAACGGTGCCACAGCTACGCCACAAACGACCACACCGACCGAAGAGGTTCAGACCGATCAAGCGGAAGAGATGATGTCCATGCTTGATCTCCAAACTCTAGAGTTCCGGCATGGACGATTTGCCTTGAACGGCCATTCTCTGAGCGGTCGTAGGAGGAAGGGAAATGAGTAAGCGTCTCAGCTACACAAGGGGCATGCTTGCCGCTCCTAATCCAGACGGCGAACTAGTCTTCACCGCTTCGGCTGAAGGTGTGAACCGCTACGGCTTCAGTCTGAACAAAAAGCGTTGGAGGCTCGATAACTTCAATGCGAATCCGGTAATCCTATGGATGCACAACGACATGATGCCGCCAATTGGGCGGGGGCGCGCTTCGCTGGATGGTTCGGGTCTCCGTACGTCGATCACTTTCGACAGATCAGATCCCTTTGCGGTTCAGATCGAGAACAAATACCGTGGGGGCTTCCTGAACGCGGTATCAGTCGGTTTCGATTTCGTAGACTCGGACGGACGTCCGATCGAACGATGGTGGAATCTGACTCCGGAACAGATTCAAAATGAAGCGTTCTATGATCTCGCTGAAGTCTCTGCTGTTCCTGTTCCGGCAGACCCGAACGCATTGATCCGGCAGCGTCACGCACTCGCATACGACTTCGGTCTGTTCGCTCCCGATACGGACGAAGAGGCAAGGGAAGTTCTTGCCGAGAGGGTGACTCTTAACCGTCAGAAGATCACTCCCGAGTATCCTCCGGGACACTCTCCCCTCGAACTGTCGGTTCGGGAACTGACGGAAAAGCTCTCGGCAGTCATCGAAATCAACGGACTTCGGACGGAACCTGAGCCTGAGAAGGTTGACGATCCGGAAGAGGGCTTCAGTCCCGATGTGGTCGCTTCATTCCTCGATCACATCAAACTCTGAGTCAGAGAGGAAACGGTAAATTGTCTGGGATCACGCTTGATGCTCTGGCTCAGGAAATGAGGCAGAGACTAGACGCGATCGGGGAAGACGTCAGTAACAGGATGTCTGACGTTCAGCTTCGGGCTATCGTCGAACCCATCGTGAAGGAACTGTTCTCCACTCCCAATGGTGCCGAGTGGCTTCGTAAGCTCCGCTTCGGGCAGGATGACAACTCGGCTCTCGTGGGAACGAAGTATTCCCGCTGGAATCTCGGAGTTGCAGACATCGAATTTCTTTATGAGCTTCAAAGCTCTCTCGCCGGACAGAAGCGAGTCGGAAACGTCGGTGTGTACGGGGGTCCGTCCGAAGAACTGACGAAGACGTTCGAGTCGATCAGTCAGGCGTATTACCTTCCGATGGAAGAGGTTCGGAAGCTCGATCGTAAGGCTATCGATGACCTCTTCCCCCGGCTCCCTGTTCACATGTTCAGCGGTAGGGATCGCAAGCTTGCCGCGCGTGGCGCGTGGGAAGAGACGGAAGCCTACCACCGTGCGGTTCTGGCTATGGACACGGCAGAGAGCGGATTCGGTTCCCAACTGATCGGGGCTCAGTACGTAGGCGACCTTTGGGAAGCCGCGCGTCGTGAGTCTCGTCTGTATGGTCTGATCGAGTCTTTCGAGATGACCGATCCGACGGCTTATCTCCCTGTCGAAGTCGATATTCCTGAGATGCTGTTCGTCTCTGAGAGTGTGGCTAACAACAGCTCAAACTATGCGACGGTGAAGACCGGATCTCAGCGCGTTCAGGTGGACGCGAAGAAGTTCGTGATTCATCAGATGTGGTCGGGAGAGATGGAAGAGGATTCCATCATTCCCTTCGTGCCCTTCCTCCGTCGTCAGGCGGCAGCGTCGATCGCTCACTATTCAGACTCTCTCGTTCTGAACGGTGATACCACGAACTCACCTACCGGCAACATCAATCTTGATGATGCTGACCCTGCCGACACGAAGCATTATCTCGCTTTCGACGGTATTCGACACGCCTTCCTCGTGGACAACACCTCCAACGGTAACGACATGGGGGGTGGAATCACCCTCGAACAGCTTCACATGCTTCGTGGTGACATGATCGACACGACTCGATTCGTTGACTGGGGTCATCCAGCTAACGCTGATGATCTCGTGTATGTCTCCGATCCTGAGACGGCTGATCGCGTCGCACTTCTCGACGAAGTGCTGACGGTAGACAAGTACGGCCCACAGGCCACCGTTCTTACCGGCGAAGTTCTGAAGATCGCGCGTCATCCTTTCATAGTTTCAATGGCCATGAGCAAGACTGAGGCTGACGGAAAGGTCTCCGCTACCGGCGTGAACAACACGAAGGGTCAGGTTGTCGCATTCAACCGGCGCGGCTTCAAGACCGGTTGGCGTAGGCGCGTTCAGGTCGAAACCGAGCGTCTTCCCGCCACTGATCAGACGCGTCTCGTCTACTCCCTCCGTCTCGGCTTCGGTCGTTTCACTCCCACGGGTGCGGCTTCCGGAATCGAAGCGGCGGCAGGCATCTACAACATCACTGTCTAGATCCGAATCTGAGCCCTTCGGGGGACTTCGGTCCCCCGTTGGGTGCGGGAAGTGAGATTAAATTATGGGTCGCGCGACTCAGATGGAACGGATTATTGCAAAGGGCCAACTTGTTCCGTTGGTCTTCATGGATAATGCCGTTGCCGCATCACAGACGGACGTTCAATTGTCGATAGTCGAGACGTCAGCTACCACTTCGACGTCAGACAACACAGAATACGTAATGCCCTTTGATGGCGAAATCGTCGCCATCACTGCGGCTCTCTCTGCGGCAGCAACAGCCGGAACTCTGACGGTTGGTCCAACGGTCAACGGTACGGAAGAAGCCGACCCTACTCTCTCGATCACTACGGCCACCGAAGCGCATGATAAGGCCGCGCGGGGAACCGCTACGTTCGTAGCGGGTGATCGGATCGGGGCGGAGATCACTACTGATGCGTTGTGGGACGCGACTACCGCTGATCTCGTGGTCACTGTGTGGGTTCTTCTTCATCTCGAAGGGATCTGAATCCCATGCCGAGATACAAGATTCTTCATCGCTACAGCTCGAATGAGTTCGGACCTTTCGAGGAAGGAACCGAGATCGAGCTGACAGAAGATCAAGCCGCATGGCTTCTTCATGATTCTCCGGGAGTTCTTACGGAGATCGATCCGGCCGAACAGCAAGCTAGGAAGCGCGAAGAGAACGAGCGTAGAGCGGCAGCGTTCCGAGAGAAGGCCGAGAGAGACGCTGATAAGATGATTGCGGCAGGAACAGCCGTTAAGCGTCGTGCGCGTCCGCTGAAAAAGGGTGACGACTAGTGAGCAACTTGCTCGAAGCGACTAGCACGGGTACGGCTGTTCCTACGCCTTCTGTGCTTCATTCGGTTGTTTTGACTGCGGGTTCCGATGCGGCTTCTGTAGTTCTTCGAGATGCTTCCGGGGGTCCGGTTCTTCTGACGCTGAAAGCGGCTGCAAATGCGTCGGTAGTCTGGCAGTCGTCAAAGGGTGTCTTCTTTGGCACTGAGATTCACACTACTTTCACGGGAACGTCTCCACTCGCGTACATCGAATATTCCTAAGGGGGTGTGAGAAGTGGCAGTGACAAACGGTTATTGCACAGTGGCCGAGCTTCGCGACCAATTGGGCGATACAGGGTCGAAGCTCGATCTCGATTTGCTTGAACACGCGATCAATGCCACTTCTCGTGCTATCGATCGCTACTGTGGACGTCGGTTCTGGCAAGATTCTACGGTTCAGACACGCGAATATCGCATAAATGATCCGTATGTCGCATGGGTTGACGACATTTCTACGGAAACCGGACTCGTCATCAAGACGGATATAGCCGGTGATTACTCGTGGGCAACCACGTGGACAACCGATGACTACGATCTTGAACCTGAGAACGCAGATAAAGATGGTGCCGCTCACGCATGGTGGCGAATCATCGCGATCGGTACTAAGACGTTTCCGGTGCATGCGCGACGGAAGACCCTTCAGGTAACTGCGCGGTTCGGTTGGTCGGCTGTTCCAGATGACGTGAACGAAGCCGCAATCTTGAAGGCTACAGGGCTTTTCAGGCGGAAGGATGCCCCTTACGGAATCGCTGGCTTCGGTGAGATGGGTAACGCGGTTCGCATTACCCGACGTGATCCCGATGTCATGGAACTTCTGAACAATTACGTTAAATACACGATGGGAAGTGTGTGATATGGCTTCCCTCGAACAGATCAGAGACGGCATTAAGACGACGATCGAAGCCGCGATCCCTAGTCTTCATGTGTATGACACGGTTCCCGACTCTGCGAACGTTCTTCCTGCCGTCATCGTGGTTCCCTTCACGTCGGACTTTGAAGTGGCCATGGGTCGGGGGCTCGATACATGGGAATTCGATCTTTGGGTCATGGTGTCCATAAGTGAGATGGATATCCGACAAGATGACCTTGACGCTTACGTGTCAGGTGCGGGAAGTGACTCGATCCGGCAAGCGATCTTCAATAACAAGACGCTCGGACTGTCGAACACGAACGCTCACATATCACAAATGCTCGAATATGGCGCACGTTTCGCGACGGCTGGATATCCACATCTAGGCGCGCGTCTTCGCCTGTTGGTCCACACTCCGGGAACGGCTTAGGTGATCACATGGCAGTGAAGAAGTATCGCGTTATCGGCTTCCATGATGTCAACGGAGCTAAGACCGGTGAAGAAGTCGAGCTAGACGACGAAAAGATCAATGTGACTGCTCTGATTCAGGGTGGACACGTCACGGAAACGCCAGAGCCCCCGAAACCGTCTCGCGTTCGAGGATCGATGAAAGAGAAGGGAGATAGCGAGTAATGGCTTCATTCTCCCTTACCGATGCAACTACATGGATCGGTGGTTACGACTTCACGACGAAGCTCAATCAGATCAGTCTCTCAGCGTCAGCCGAAGACCTCGAAGACACCACGTTCGGAAGTGGGGGTTATCGCTCCCGTACGGGTGGTCTGAAGACTGTAGAAGCCGAGTTGAACGGGTTTCTCGATTCTGACGCTTCGATCGGTGTTGATCCTGAGATCTTCCCGAATCTTGGGACACATGATCGAGTCGTCACGATAGCTCATGATGACGCTGAAGGGTCAATCGCATACATATTTCAAGCGGGACAGTTCTCGTATGACCTTTTCGGGTCAGTCGGAGAGCTAGCCCCCTTCAGCGTTTCCATGATGGGGACGAACAGTGTTGGTCTGATTCGTGGTCAAGTGGCAAAGGCTAAGGCTTCTGTCAGCGCTACGGGTGCGACAGGATCACCGGTCAATCTCGGGAACGTTGGTGCGTCTCAGTACCTTTACGCGACACTCCATGTGATTGGAACTCCCGGAACCACGATCACGGTAGAAGTCGAGTCGGACGATAACGCCAGCTTTACTTCCGCAACGTCTCGAATCACCTTTGGCCCTATCACTACCGCCGGAGGGATATGGGGAACTCGCGTTGCGGGTGCCCTTGCTGAGACTCATTACAGGTTCAATGTCACTGCGATCACCGGAACGTTCACGATTGCGGGCGCAATCGGAATCGGGTCTTAGGAAGGGGTAAAACGTGGCTTCGTTCGCGTTTACAGACGCATCTGTTACCATCAATTCCGTTGATCTGAGCGATCATGTTCGTTCGGTCACGTTGAATATCGAAGCGGAAGACCTCGAAGATACGGCAATGGGAGACACCTTCCGTTCCCGGATTGGTGGCCTTAAAGACTGGTCAATCGATATCGAGTTCAATCAAGACTTTGCCGCTTCTGAGGTCGATGCCACGATCTTTCCGCTTTTGGGCACGGTCGTGGCGGTGGAGGTCCGGCCCACGTCGTCTCCGGTGTCGGCCACTAACCCGAAGTACTCCGGCAACGTGCTCGTGAGCGAATACAACCCCCTAGATGGCTCTGTAGGCGACCTAGCGACCACTTCTGTGTCGTGGCCGGGTGCGGGTGCCCTGACGCGGGCAACGTCGTAGCGTAGGCTGTCAGCGTGGCTAGGAAGCAACCGGAACAGCGAAGGTCGGTCGAAGAGCTGAAGAAACTTCAGACCGACCTTCGTAAGCTGTCTAAGCGTGGCGGTTGGGACGCGAAGATTCGTCAAGAATTGAAGGGTCCTGTCGAAGACGCGAAGAAAGCTGTTGCGAAGAAGATCCTAGCTATTCCCTCGAAGGGTATCAGTGCTCGACAGGGACGCGAGTCTCTTCGCAGGAAGATGGTTCGAGCACTGAAGAGCAATGTCGATACCAGTCCTCAGTATACGGGTGGCTTCGTCTGGCTCGACGCTGACGAGATGCCTTTCGGTGAAGAGAACCTTCCCGCGTACATGGAAAGAATCCGACGCTACACAAGGTGGCGTCATCAGGTTTTCGGGAACGAGCGTGTATGGGTGACTCAAAGAGCGCATCCGTACTTCTATCGGACCCTTAAACCGTGGGAAACCAAAGTGGCGGATGTTGCCGAGAAGGTAATTGCTCAGCAAATTAGGGAGTTCGAGAAGTGATTATCAAGTGGCGGGAGTCGAACGGAGTAGTTCACGAGTGGGAATGGTCCGGCTCTCCGAGAACTCAGGAAGGCCGATGGATCAAGGAACGTACTGGGTGGAGCACGACGAAATTCCTCGAAGCTCTGGGGGAACTCGATCCTGACGCGGTCATCGCTCTCGTGATCATCCTGAGTGCGCGCGAAGGTCGAAAGCTGAAGTGGGATGAAGTCGATCTAGACCCGGTCAACGATCTCGAATGGATTCCCACAGAGAACGAACTTCAGAAGCTTAAGATTCAGGAAGCCACTCGGGGAAAAGTCGAGACTCCGAACGGTCTTCCTCCGGCTCAGGAACTCCGACCTTCGGACGTCCCTTCCTCCACTGGGCATCCCGAGAATGGCCAGCTAGCAAGGGCGGTCTTGAAGCCCAAATCAGAGCTTACAGTGCCCGACTCTGGCACCGTTTCGGACTGAACTACCACGATATAGCCGACCTAGAGATTCAGACTTTCTTGTATTTCTGCGAACAAGCCGACGCGCTTGACAAGTATGAAGAGCAAGAGATGAAGAAGGCTCGAAGTCGAAGAGGTAAATGATTTGGGAGACCTGAAGGGGAAGTGATCGAGAGTGGCGCGTACAGTCGCACTAAACCTTCTTCTGAAGGTCTCCGGATCACAGTCTGTAGACGAAGCTCAAAAGAAGATTGGTCAACTTCAGGATAAACTCCAGAAGTTCAATGATGTTGCGAACAAGATTGGTATTGGTGCGGGTGTCGCTTTTGGTGCGGGACTTGTGGGGGCTCTCGATATCAGCAAGGGGCAAGCGAAACTTGCCGCTCAGCTAGGACTTACCGAGAAGGAATCGAAGCGCGTCGGAGACGTCGCCGGTAAGGTGTTCGCGGGTGCCTACGGCGAATCAATGGAACAGGTGAACGACGCTGTTAAGTCTGTCGTTCAGAACATCTCAGGCATGCGCACGGCTTCGAGTTCAACCCTTCAGGAGACGACACAAAGGGCTCTGACGCTTGCTGACGTCCTAGGGGAGGACGTCAATAAGGTCACGGCGGCTGTTTCTACCCTCATGAAGACCGGTCTTGCTCCGAACTCTAAGGCCGCTTTCGACGTCATCACTCGTGGCGCTCAGCTAGGCGCAAACAAGCAAGCGGATTTGCTTGACACTCTTACCGAGTATCCGACGCTGTTTAGGAACATGGGTCTGAACGCGACTCAGGCAACAGGCTTGATCGTTCAGGGTCTTAACGCGGGTGCTCGATCATCTGATCTCGTGGCAGACGCAATCAAGGAATTCAGCATTCGAGCGGTAGACGGCTCGAAGCTGACCAGTGAAGGCTTCGCAGCTCTCGGCTTGAACGCTGACGTCATGGCAGCGAAGATCGCAAAGGGTGGCAAGTCGAGTTCAGCCGCTCTCGATCTGACCCTAGATCGTCTTCGAGCGATGAAAGATCCGGTTGAACGATCGCGTACAGCCGTCGCACTGTTCGGCACACAGGCCGAAGACCTAGGGCAAGCCCTGTTCTCTCTTGACCTCGATACGGCAGCGTCCGGCATGGGTAAAGTCGGGGGTGCGGCTGATCAGGCTTCAAAGGTCATGCAAGAAAGTGCGTCAGCACGGATAGAGTCGTTCAAACGAACGCTCATGACGACATTCGTCAACGTCCTAGGCAACACCGTTCTTCCGAAGATCCAAGCGTTCATTGACTTTCTCGGAAGGATGGGGGTTACACCTTCCGGCATCATTGCTGTTGGTGCTGCAATCGCCGGACTAGCACTCACGGTTAAAGCCGTGACCGGTGCTATTGCGCTATACAATCTAGCCTTGAAGGCTCATGCTGTAGCGACGAAGGCTGGAACAGCCGCAACGTGGTTGTTCAATGCCGCTCTTCGAGCGAATCCAATCGGTATCGTCGTTACAGTTCTAGCGGCTCTCGTGGCTGCAATCGTTCTTGCTTATAACAAGAGCGAGACATTCCGCAACATCGTTCAAGCGGCATGGCGTGGTATTCAGCAAGCCGTATCCGTCGCGTGGAACTCATTCATCAAACCTGCATTCGAGGCAATCAAGAACTTCGTAGTCAACGAACTTGCTCCGAGATTCCTATGGTTCCATAAAAACATTGTCGCACCCGCATTCAAGGCAATCGGATTCGCGATCGAGGTTGCATGGGGGATCATTAAGATTATCTTCGAGGCAATCAAGTTCTATGTTACGAAGGTAGTCGCACCGGTAATCACGTGGCTTTGGAAGAATATAGTCGAGCCAGCGTTCAAGGCGATTTGGTTTGCAATCAAGGTTGCATGGGGGATCATTAAGATTATCTTCGAGGCAATCAAGTTCTACATCTCGAAGGTAGTCGCGCCGGTTGTTCAATGGCTCTGGCAGAATATTGTTAAGCCAGTCTTCGACTTCATCGGCAAGCACATCGGGAATGTCTGGCGAACCTTCATCAAGCCAGCGTTCGACGCGATCAAGGCAGCGATCAAACTAGTTGCGAACTCATTCCAGACAGCCGTAACGAATATCGGAAAGTTCTGGGATAAACTTCGTGACACTGCGAAGAAGCCTGTGAAGTGGGTCATCGATACCGTTTACACGAACGGTATTAAGCGCGTGTGGGATAACATCGCGTCGAAGGTCGGTGCCTCTCCCCTCCCTGATGCTCCGAGATTGGCTCAGGGTGGAAAGGTCAATGGTCCGGGAGGATCGAAGAGCGACAAAATTACCGCACTTCTGAGCCGTGGTGAATACGTCGTCAACGCTTCTGCGACACGTAGGAACCTTCCGATCCTTGAAGCGATTAACAAGCGTGGCGGTATCGACGCGAGAGCCGCAAAAGCTAACGCCTTAATGGGAGATCCGGGGGGAGTTCTTCCCGGCTTCGCGGGTGGCGGTTTGGTCGAAGGATTCTCGAAGTTCTTCGCTTCCGCGCGTGAGTTCTTCGCGGGTGGTGCGGTTAAGGCCGCTCGATTCGTCACGAATCCTCTGCTGTCTCTAGGGGACAAATTCCTAGGCGGTACCGCGTTCGGCCGAATGATTATGCAATCCGTTCGCCGGATCATTGACAGCGTTCTAGAGTGGATCAAGGGCAAAGAACCGAAGCTAGGAGGGAGCGGCCGGAAGGCTGTCAATGCCGCTCGAAGCCAGATAGGAACTCCGTATTCATGGGGTGGTGGCGGTCCGAGCGGTCCGAGTTATGGCTTCGCTCAGGGTGCGGGAATCAGGGGCTTCGACTGTTCGAGCCTCATGCAATACGCATGGTATAAGGCAACCGGCAAGGTCATTCCTCGAACGACCTATACACAAATGCCATGGGTCAAGCGCATCTCTAGTCCGGTAGAAGGTGCGTTGGGCTTCCCGCACTCTGGGCACGTCTTCATGTATAGCGGTAACCGGAAGATTATCGAAGCTCCGTACACGGGTGCCAGAGTGCGAGAGGTACCAATGCGGCACGCATGGTGGGGAATGCCACCGTTCGCGACGGCAGACGACGGAACGGCTGTTCTTCATCCTGGCATGAACGCGATCTACAATGGTACCGGCGCAATGGAACCACTTATTCACCCGAGTATGGCCGGATCGAACATCACGGTTCAGAACTTGAATCTCTACTTTGCTGATGATCGAGACATGTATACGAAGGGTAAGCATTTCGCGGAAGGCTTGATCGCTTACACGAAGCGCGCGGGAAAGGGTTGGGCTAAGAACATTGGTATCACCTCGTGACATCGTTTCTGTAGCGATCGGATTCGAGATTGGTCCGACGCTTGGAACGACTGCGCTTGTTCTGAACGATCCCGTTCGCGGTCTTCTCGATACTGGAGAGCTAGGAGAAAAGAATTCGTTCGTTACGGTGACTGACGACGTAAGGTCGATCACTATCGAACGTGGCGCTCAGCGTATCGACTCCCCCGTAATCCGGTACGAAGCCGGTCACGGAATGATCACGCTCGACAATGCTTCGAGAGATTACGATCCCGAAAACCTGAACGGTCCCTATGTCGCTGCCGGAGTGAGTCAGGTTATCCCGACTCGACCGATCGTGATCTCAGCCTCTTACGGTGGCGTAGACTACCGTTTGATCACTGCCTATATCGACAATTGGGATCTTGATTGGAACGGGGACAACTGGGCTCAGGTGGCTGTACCGTTCACAGACGGCTTCGGAATCCTGAGCCAGACCGACCGTACGGCCGTCGCCCCTGTGGGCTTAGGAGAGGACACAGGCGCGCGTATAGCCCGAATCCTGGACACGACGGATTGGCCGTCTGCTGATCGAGACATCGATACGGGAGACGCTACCCTTCTCGCTACCACCCTCGAAGGTCCCGCACTCGAAGAGTTACAGCTAGCGGCAGACTCGGAGATCGGAGAGCTGTACGTCAACGGCTCAGGGGTTCTCGTCTTCCGCAACCGAAGTGCGATCTTTGACGACGTAAGGTCAAACACGTCCCAAGCGACCTTTGGTGATGGCGGGGGTTCCGAACTCTTCTACATGCACAACGGAGCGAAGTTCTCGACTGATCGGGAAACCCTCTATAACAAGGTCATTGCCCAACGTATCGGCGGCAATGAAGTCACGGTGAATGATGGGGCATCTCAGGGTGCGCACCGTATCAAGACTTGGACGAAGACCGACCTTGTTCTAGAAGATGACGCACAGGTTACCGATTACGCGAACTTCATTCTTCAGCTCTCGAAAGATCCCGAGAATCGGTTTACCGAACTTGTCATTAAACCTTTCCGTGATCCGGATGCTCTCTTCCCTCAAGTGTTGGGCAGGGAGATCGGAGATAGGATCACAGTAATCCGGAGACCCCCCGGAGGGGGTGACCCGATCGAGCGTGATTGTTTCATTCGAGGGATCAAGCACGAAATCAGCATCTCGGATTGGACAACCACGTTCATACTCCAGTCGGCTACGAAGTATGTCTTCTTCACTCTCGGTGACGTTATCAAGGGTGTACTCGATCAGAACGCTCTCGGATTCTAAGGGGGATTCGTGGTATTCAAAACCTTCACGGCCGGTAGCGTACTGACTGCGGCTGACGTGAATGATTATCTCATGAAACAAGCCGTTATCGCTTGCACATCTGGCACTAGACCTTCGGCACCAAACGAAGGCATGACGATTTTCGAGACTGATACCGACAGGATGATGATCTATAACGGTGCAGCATGGGCCGAAATAGGTATCATCGGAACTTCGCTTCCTCGTGTGTCGGCTACTCGTAACACAGCTCAGAGTATCGCAAACAACACTGGGAACGTTCTCGTTTCATGGTCTGTCGAAAACTATGATGTAGGTGGGATGTTTTCGGCAACGTCCACCACTCTCGCCACCATTCCAGCGGGCAAGGGCGGTCTGTACCTTGTTAGTGTTGCTATTGAGTTCGATACAAACTCTACGGGATATCGAGCGTTGTACTTGAATCGAAACGGATCAACTCAAACCCGACAGACAGTTACTGCTATCTCTGGAAACCCGACTCGTGTCGAATCCACAACAATAATGAACTGTGCGGCTGGAGACACCATCTCCATTGGAGTTTTCCAAAACTCTGGTGGTAATCTCAACATTAATAGCGCGGGTGCGATGCCTTTAGGTGTCGTTCATTACCTCAGTCCTACACCATAAAGTAAGGGGCACGATGACGGTAAAAGAGGTTGGGGATGTCGTCATATATGTTGCTGCCATCCTCACAGCAACCGGCGCAATCATACTCTTTATACAGAAGTTTCTCATCGCTCCGATGAAGAAGGTTCTAAAAGAAGAGATTACGGATATGGTCAGAGAGATTCACGATCAGGTGACCCCTAACGGAGGGGGTTCGCTAAAGGATGACGTGACTCTTATGCGTCAAGACCTCGAAGACGTCAAAAGCAAGCTAGAAGAGATTCCGCGTGTGTGGGATACAGTGGAGAGAATCGAGGCTTCGCTTAACGGTCATCTAGCGGAACACCGAAAGGGGACCGAATGACTACCATAGAGAGTCGGGCAACGTGGGGTGCGCGTCCCTCACGAGGGACTTCCTTCCTTGCCCGCACGAAGGGGGTCAAGGCTCACTACACCGGCGGACACGTTAACCCTGCCACTCTGACAGATCACAACGCATGTCGCGCGGCTGTCCGTGGTATCCAAAATGGGCACATGGACGGAAACGGCTGGAATGACATCGGTTATTCAATGATCGTGTGTAATCACGACGTCGTGATGATCGGTCGGGGGGCTAACGTTCTTCCTGCCGCGAATGGTCCGGGGCTGAACTCTGGTCATTACGCGATTCTTGTTCTCGTGGGAACGTCTGGTGTCACCACGATGACGAACAACATGAAGCGAGCTTTTCACGGTGCCCGTAATTGGCTTCGGTCCAACGGCAACGCTGGCACGGAGATCAAGGGGCATAGAGATGGTTACGCGACGTCTTGCCCTGGCACGTCCGTCTATTCGTGGATCACTTCCGGTGCTCCGCTTCCGGGGGGAACTTCCCCCACTCCGCCACCCACCCCAGAGCCAGAGGAACCCAAGATGGATTACGGCGCGTTCGGTTACTCGGGAGATCCCGCGATCTCGATCCCTGCCAACACATGGACCAATGTTCGGTGGGATACCGAGTATTCAGACCCTTACGGCTCTCACTCGGGTACGGGTGAGAGTATTCTTCTCGGAGATCCTTCGGAATACACTCTCGAATTCGGTGCGACGCTGAGCGGAGTTCCGGCCGGAACCGTGGTCTACACTCGAACGGCAGAGTACCGATACGACGGAACGGCAACACCGCCCGTTGACGTTCTCGAAGAGGTCGGAGACCCCACACCGAACGTTCTCGATAGTCTCGGAACTATTCATCATGCGGCAATCGGTCATGTGCAAGACGGCCGGAAGCTTCGTCTTCAGATTCTCTCTCCCGTTGCTGCGACGCTCACGCGCGCACGTGTCCGATATCTCGCTCAGAGGTAAGAGAGGAAATACAAATGTCCGTGAATTGGGAAGCGTTCGTGCGTGCGCTTCGCACGTTCGTTCAGGGTCTTCTCGTAACCGGCCTTACGGCAGCGTGGGAAGCCGCTCAAGCGGCAGTCTCGGCGAACGGATTTAACGTCCGTCTCGTTCTCACTGCTGCTGCCTTCGCGTTCGTCACTGCGGTAGTGACGTACGTCTATAACCTGATCAGCCCTAGGGAAACTCCGAGTAAGACGGAGTGATCGAGCTTGCCCGCGCGGCAAGCGTCATGAGATGATCAGGATATGAGCAGACACATCACGAATGAAGAGTTCGGGCTGAAGATCGGTTGCGATGTGACCATGGCTTCCCGGCTTCGGAATGGTCAACGGCTTCCGTCACGTGAGCGATTGGAACAGATCGTTCGAGTGTACGGAAGTGATGATCCATCTTTTGGATCACGCGCTTTGTTGGCTTCCTCGAAGGGTCCGGATCACTTCGCGGAATTCCTGAGGGTCGAAATCTTCGACAAGGAAGATCACGACAACGCCCAATCCTGATCATCTCACCACCTACGGACCCCCCGTGATCTCGCCACTGTCACGGGGGGTCTTCGCATATCTTGACCTGTTGACAAGGTCGTGAGACCATGACAGTACGTCAAGAGGGGAGGTGATCAGGAATGGGCTTGATCTTTTACGCATTGACCAGCGAAATACCCGAGTGTTCGGGCGAAGATCCGACGCTGTTCGTTGGTCCGGACGGAGAAGAAAGGGCAGACAGGGAGTTTCGAGAGGAAAAGGCGAAGAGGTTTTGTCGTCAGTGCTCCCTGATCTCTGAGTGTCTTGATTGGGCAATCGCTAATCGAGAGGTAGGTATTTGGGGAGGAACTAACGATGACGATAGAAGGGCTCTCCGTACCGGACGTCAGATCAAGATTAAGGGGCTGACGTCTCAGCAAGTGGCGAAGATTGAACGTCAGAAAGAAGCCCTTCGGATGTATCAGCTAGGCTCAACTGTTCCTGAGATTGCCAAATCTCTGGGCGTGAAGCCGGACACGGCTTATTCATACATTCGTGATCAGAAGAGACTGGTGAATTTAAGTGGCGAAGCAAGTTCGGAAACAGAAACCGACTGTGAAAAAACCTCAGTCTGAGATCGACACTCGAACCCCCTCCGGAAAGAAGCTTCCCTTCTAATGGCTACCTCTCAGATGATCGAAACGGCTGACGAAGGTTCCGTGTGGAAAACGAGACAGCGTAAGCGGAGATCAAAACACAGGGAAAACAACATGTTCACGCAAGCGGAAGTTACCATCCCTGGCTCTCTTGCCGCCTGCATGCTCGATCCGGAAGACGCTCGAAAGATGCGAGAGCGAATCGAGGAAACCCTTCCGGAAGGCGAAGATCGAGACCTGATGATAGCGATGATCTTGGGTCGTGGTGACGGACTCGAAGACGGTTGGTCCGGCTACTAGATCCACACAAGCGGAAGCCCCTGACAGCGGAGAACGGGCCGACTGTCGGGGGCTTCTCCCATTTCGGGGTAAGATCTGAGTAAATGCCCCTAGAAGGCTCTGAGAGCCACGCTGACGGCATGACCCCCCTGATGCATCCATTCATACCGGCCTACTCGCGTTCGTCGCTCAGCGTCCATCTCAGAGAGATCATTTTCAGGTGATCATGAGATTTGAAGATCATCTAGCCTTGATCCCGAGATTCCATGACGCTTAAGCGTCAGATGTGCCTATGCGGCAAGATCCGGCTGTCTTCTCGATCAACAGGGATCAACCCTTACTGTTGACGCTTAAGCGTCCGTAAGAGCGCATAAGAAAGCCCCCGGAACGGAGTCCCAATCGGGAAGTAAGTCCGGGGGCTTTCGCGTGGTTAGAGCCTAATAGGTCTCTACCGTAGTCTTACGCAAACGGGTTGTCGTCATCCTCTTCGACGTCCGAGACGTCATCCGAAGGAAGCTCAGAAGCCCACTCAGGCGGGTTGTTCGAGAGCCAGTAATCGCACTCCCAGAGCCACGGAGCGTTAAGCCCCTTGCTCACAGGCTTGCCCTTACCAACGATCCGAACTTCGATGTAGTCGCCTTCCTGAACCTTCCGGGTGCGACCACAACCGGCCTTCCGAGTCGCTTCCTTCACGGCTTCGAGAAGGGAACCAACCTTCGCGTCTCGGCTTCGTCCGGTCACGAAGATCCGTCGAAGTCCGTCGTCACTCCCGACCTTCGCGAAACTGTCAGAAGTGAACTCCCACGACGTGAAAGCCGTCTGAACGGTGAAGACGGGATCGAGCACGGGACGCGCGTTCGCTGAAGGCTTGTCAGCCGACTCGACTATCTTACCGTTCTCGAACCACAGAAGTTCGCCCTGATTCTTCGGTGCGGTTCGATCGAACTTCCGACGCTGCCGCGCGTCGAACTTAGTGATCCTTCCGCGAACTTTCAGCCCATCATCGGGACTGATCGCGGGGGCTTCCGAACCAAACAGAATGTCGTTCGGGTCACTCATGGTCTTTCCTTTCGACCTGTTGATTACCTGACTACCTAGTGTGCGATCAAGGGGGAGCGAGTCCGGCAAGTCACCGGATCTTCGTGTGAGATGATCTAGCGGGCTTGTCCCCCTTGACCTGATGGCAAGTCTACCTGACCGCGCGACGGCTGACAATACCCTTCGTCTTCCGCCACTCTCGGACCCTTACAGCCGCTTTCGCCAGAGTCCATCCGAACTCTAGATCAACATCGTGGATCTCGGCTCTCCCCGGATCTTCAGCCGGAACCCACATGATCACACCTGTTGATCGGTCGATCCCTTCAGGGATGACGTCTTCCATCGGAACCCATGTCCATGTCTCCTGATCGAGGATGTGTGTGGCATTCGCATAGATCGCTAGCTGAATCGCTAGAGACAGTTGCCCGAAGTCGAGCGTTTTCTGAGACTTCACGTCTCCGATCCTGTAAACGCCATTGTCTGAAACGATCCTGTCGAGCCGTCCGGCCACGTTCAGAGACGGAACGCAGACAATTCGCTCCATGAGTTCCGGAATGACTCGGATCTCATGACGCTTAAGAAGTCTGTCATATGCTCCGATCATCTCGAAGCTTTCCGGATCATCCTCGTGAAGCGTCGCTAGTTCGAGAACCCCAATCTCAGCACGATCGAACGACTCTGTCAGATCGTGGAACTTCGTTCCCTTGCTGGCACCATCGTATGATCCCGCGCACTCCATAGCCTGTGAAGCTATCGAGTTGAGAATGTTCTTCCCGTGTTGGCTTGTGGGATTGAACCTTGGTCCCTTAGCAGCGTCCAGAAGATCAGGATTGTTCATGATCCCGAGAATGACCTGACGCTGTTTCCAGAGATCAAGGTAATACGTGTCTTCGAGCGTCTTAGCCAGCGTGGTAGCCCGTGTCCAGGGCTGTACGCCGCACACTCCAGGGATCGCGGGAAGGTTGGCATACCTACCCCATCGGTCGTATTCGATCTTCTTAGAATCGCTCTGAGAGCCTTCCGGGAGATCGAAATCATCCCCGAACGGGTTGTCAGTGATCATAGTCATGCGCCGGTACCTTCCTGATCTTGATTGACGATTCGATGACTGATCGACCATGAACGAGAGGGACCGAAGTCCCTCCCGAACAAAGTGGATCACTCACTCTTCAGCTTCGAGTCGAGCCGACGTGAAGCGACCTTACGAGTAATCATGTCCGCTAGTGCTCCCTTCGTTATACCAGAAGGGACCGACAGTCCAAGCTTTGCCGCATATCGGATCTGTCCAGCTGTAGGGGGCTCATTGCGCTTCCGCCATGAAGCTTTCCGGCTGGTAATGAACCCCTGATCAGTTTCTTTAGCGGCTTCCTCCGCCCATGCCATACCAGCCATGAGAGAGACGTTCCGCTGAATCCACGAACCACCCGAAGCGTAGATCGGGCACCGACCGACGTTGAACTTACCGACTTCGTTTCCAGGCCAGAGAAAGAACAGTTCATCTTTCGTACTGATGAACCACAGTCCCGCATCGGTCTTCGACCACATCGAAGAAGACCGCTTGAAGAGATCAACGCTCTTGTAATCGACGTAACCGGCAAGCGCGGGATGTCCAGCCTTCTTCAGCCGTCTTGCCGCACCGGTAAGGGTCTCCCCCGGTTCGACCTTATCGATGCGCTTCGAGGAGAGATCAGCGAGTGTCGCCAACGTGTGATCTTCCGAAGCTCCGACTACATCAAGAACGAGAGCGTCAACTTTTCCAGGGGAGGGACGAAGGACTCTCCCCACCATCTGAACGTACAGCGAAGCGGAACGGGTAGGCCGTGCGATCACGCAGCATGAAGCGTCGGGAACGTCGAAACCTTCCGTCAGCACCATGCAGTTAGAGATGACCTGAACGTCACCCTTGATGAATCGCTTGATCACCAGCTTCCGCTCTTCGTCGGGCATCGAACCGTGAACTACAGCCGACTTGATCCCGACCTTGTTAAGAGCGTCCGAGAAAGCCTGAGCGGCCTTCACGGTCGGAGCGAACAGGATTCCCTTACGGTCGCTTGCGTGAGTCTTGTAAGACTTGGCTACGATCTCTTGCGCTCCCGCATCAAGAAGAAGATCAGAGAGCGACGAATCCGAGTAGTCTCCGCGCGTGACCTTCGCCTGATTGAGCGACATTCCATCGATTATGACCATGCGTCCCTGAACATCTACAAGGTATTCAGGGATCATGTCGAGAACATCGCGAGTGTAGACGACTTCAGACCACACATCGGCAAGAGACTTCTTGTCTTCCCGGTCCATCGTGGCAGTGAAGCCGACGAAGAACGTGTGATCGTAGCTCAGAGTATTCATGACTGACACGTAAGAGTCAGCCGCCGCATGGTGGCACTCGTCAACGATCACAAGTCCGATGCCCTTAAGCTGTTCGAGCCGTTCCGGCTTCCGGATCGTCTGGATTGACGCCACGATCACGTCATATCCGTTGATCTCGTTACGGTTCGCCTTGACGACTCCGACCTTCAGGTTGGGCGCAACGTCGTGGAGCTTGCTGACAGTCTGTGTGATCAGTTCGTCGCGGTGAACGATCACGAGAGCTTTACCGATCATGCCCTGAGCGATCATGCGCTCTCGAACCATGTGCGAGAAGATCACTGTCTTGCCCGCACCCGTGGGGAGTACGACGGCCGGACGCTTGATGCCCTTGTCCCATGCGCGGGTGACAGCGTCGATCGCGTCTCTCTGGTAGTCCCTTAGTGGGAGTTCGTTCCTGGTCATGGCTGTATCGTCTCACGCGGGTTGCCAGGGTGTCAAGGTCTCACCCCTACTTGCCATCGTGGCACACCAGGTGTACTGTGGTGGCCTGCCCCCGACTAGGGGGGAAACCCTGATCGAGGAAGGTGAACGAATGGAAACGGTCGTTCGGTCCTTCGATCCCGAGAAAATGAAGGCCGCGCGTAAGAATGCGAACATGAGTCAGCGTGATCTCGCTGACCGCTCGGGAATCCCTGTGACCATGATCCAAGAGTACGAACAGGGGAAGTCGATTCCCTCTGTCCCAAGACTGTTCATTATCGCCGACACGCTGAAGTGTGGCGCTGACGATCTCGCTTCTTAAGGTCCTAGGGGGACTAGTGGGAATCCATCCGAAAGATCTCGCAAGCTTGAGAGCTTCGGGTCTGACTGATGAAGTGATCGCTGAACGCGGTTACTACTCGGCAGACCAGGGAGCGAGCGAGATCACTCCTAAGCTTGCCAGTCTCGGAGTCAAGTGGGCTTCACGTACGCGCGAAGCTCTCGTGATCCCGATGTATGGCCCAAAGGGTGATCTCGTCTCAGCTCAGATCAGGCTTCGAGAGCTTCCCCCGATCAACGGGAAGAAGCCGCTCCGCTATCTGAACGCTTCTGGTATGCCACAGAAGCTAGACGTTCACCCGCGTAACGTCAGCCGGATCTCGGACGTCTCGTCTCGTCTGTGGATCACGGAAGGCGTGAAGAAGGGTGACGCTCTCACAGTTCACGGAGAAGTCGCTATCTCTCTCGCCGGTATCTACACGTGGCGAAACAAGATGGGGACGCTCGGAGATTGGGAGGACGTTCCGCTTCGGGGACGTCAGGTCATCGTGTGCTTCGATTCCGATGCTCACGAGAAGCGCGACGTCTTGCTAGCTATGAAGCGTCTAGGGCGCTGGCTCACATCGAAGGGTGCTCGAACGTACTACCTGATCACTCCGGAAGTCGAAGGGCTCGATAAGACGGGGGCTGACGACTTCCTAGCGCGTGGCGGGACGATCAGTGATCTTATCGCTAAGGCGACCGACAGTGAGCCGGTAACCACAACGTCAGACGGTAAGTTCTCCGATGCCTTCATGGCGGAACGGGTAGCGGAAGAGGTCATGACTGATCGTTTCCGTTGGTCGGCCGGAACGGGCTGGATCACGTGGGACGGCCGGAAGTGGTCACGGTGTGATGACGAGACCGTGATCGAAGCCGCTCGACTCTGGGCAGTCGATAGGTTCGCGCAAGCGGTGAACGACACGAAGGGAGACAACACACGATCTCGTCAGGAGGTGATCGACGGTTGGCGTTCCGTTCTCGGGAAGGCTCGACTTAACTCGATCGTCTCTCTGACGAAGGGAATCGTGATCTTCGACGCTGCCGAGATGGACGCTGATCCCGATGTTCTGAACTGTCGGAACGGAGTGATTGACCTTCGTACCGGCGAACTGATGAGTCATGATCCGGCTCGACTGATCTCGAAGATTTGTGAAGCGGAGTACGATCCTGAAGCTGATCACGACGATTGGAAGGCCGCTCTCGAAGCGTTGCCGGAAGACGTTCGAGACTGGTTTCAGATTCGGATCGGGCAAGCGGCAACCGGCTATATGACGCCGGACGACGTTCTCTGTGTGCTTCATGGTGGGGGCTCGAATGGCAAGACAACCATCATGGCAGCGATCGGGAAGGCTCTCGGGTCTTATCACGTGGTCGCTTCGGATCGGATCTTGCTAGGTCAGGCTGTTCGAGACGAAACCATGGAACTCATGGGGGCTCGATTCGCACTGATCGAAGAGACTCCGGAAGCCGGACGGCTTGACGTCGTAAGGCTTAAGAAGACAGTCGGAACACCGCAGATGAAGGGGCATCACCTCTATCAGTCCGAGATGACTTGGGACGCGACTCACAGCCTGTTCGTGACGTCGAACTACCGTCCACAGGTTGCTGAGACCGACACGGGAACATGGCGACGTCTCGCACTCGTGACGTTCCCCTACCGCTACACGAGCAACCCCGAAGCGCCACACGAGAGGAAGGGAGACGGAACACTTCGACAGAGGATCAAGCAAGACCCCGAGATTCTGAAGGCTGTTCTTCGGTGGATCGTAGAGGGAGCTATGAAGTTCTATGAGGCGAACATGGTTATGCCGGAACATCCGGCAACCGTGATCGAAGACACGCGGGCATGGCGTGCGGCTTCTGACATGATCCTCTCGTTTTGGGATGACCAGCTAGAAGCCGACGCTGACGCGCACGTGATGAGTGCTGACCTCTTCACTCACTTCCGATCATGGATGGAAGCTCAGGGTAACCGGCCATGGTCAGAGAAGGTGTTCACAGCGCGCTTCGCTGATCACTCGGAGACCGTGTCCGCACGTGTCGAGAAGAAGAAGGTCCGAAGGGACTCTCCGAGTGCCGGACGGCTTTCACGCCCGATCGGGACCGGAGGGACTACTCCCGGTAGCTACCAGGCATGGCTAGGAGTCCGATTCCGTGAGGACGACGACCCCCTGTCATGATCGTGTTCCGGGTGTTCCGGCTGTTTTGAAAGTTGACGAATCACCCCTATATATGGGAAGTTTCAAACAAGCCGGAACACCCGGAACAAACCGAAGAAACCCCAGATCAGAAGGGATCTGCCATGACACTTAAGACTCAAGAGACGCTGATCTTCGACCTTGAATCAGCGTCGGCTGATCAGCTTTTCAGCCGTCCGGACTTCTACCGTCTCGGAGCGTTCGCCAACGGTTCCGGAATCGTCCTCACTACGGACGGTAATGAACTTGCCCGCGCGGTTGCTGCCGCTCCCTCCGTGTCCGGCCACAACATCACGGGGTTTGACTTGATCGTGCTTGCTCGCTGGCATGGTCTGTCCCTCCCTTCGATGCTGAACAAGGTCATAGACACTGATCTAGCCGTCCGGCTCGACGATCCTCCCCCTTCCGGCAGGGATGGCGTAGCGATTCGACCGAAGGGTTACTACGGCCTTGATCAGTCGTGCCAGCGTTACGGCGTTCAGGGGAAGGTCAACGATCTAAGAAGTCTCGCGAAGAAGTTCGGGGGACACGACATGATCCCGGTCGATGATCCCGATTATCGGGAATACCTGATCGGTGACATTCGAGCGTCAGCCGGTCTTCTCTCTGCGCTCCCTCCGCTGAACGACTACGCGAAGCGAGAAATGAACGTTGGTCTGATCACGGCTCAGATGACCCTGAACGGTTTCAGGGTTGACGTGCCAGAGCTTCAACGAACGCTAGTCGAACAGGCAGACCGGAAGGAACGGAACTATCGCGAGTTGTCCGAACTTTCGGGGATGCCTCTCGGCAAGTGGAAGAGGTTCAAGCGGAAGCCTGATGAGTGGGAACCGTTCGTCAACCCTCTTGCCAGTGAGCCGGGAAGGGAAGCCATTCACGCGAAGCTCGAAGCTCTCGGGATCAAGAGAAGGCACCTTCCGACGACCGACACCGGTAAGCCGTCTGTCTCAGGTGATGACATGAAGGTTCTTCGGGAAAAGGTCGTGAAGTACGGCGGTAACGATCGGATCGTGCGGATTCTTGATCTCGTGATCTCGCTGGTATCCGAACGAACGGTCTATCAGACTGCGGAAGACTGCCGGATCGGGGATCGAGTTCATCCGAGCATCCGGCCGTATCAAGCTTCCGGAAGATGGTCCGTCACGAAGCCCGGACTGACTGTCTACGGGAAGCGAAAGGGGAGGCATGTAGAGCGTAGGATCTTCCTGCCAGAAGAGGGTCATCGAATCCTTGCCGTTGACCTCGATCAGGTTGACGCGAGAGCGGTAGCGGCTCACTCGGGAGACGAAGGATACATCTCGATCTTCACGAGTGGCGCTGACCTTCACGCGGAAGTCGCAAAGGCCGTTTTCGGGTCCCCAACTATGCGAGAGCAAGCCAAAGCGATCTCTCACGGTTGGAACTACGGGGAGGGTCCGAACAAGATGGCTCAGAACGGAGTTCCGATCGATCTCGCAATACAGTTCGATCAGATGATGCGTGAGAAGTACCCGAAGCTAGTCGAGTGGCAGCGAGACGTAAGGGCTATAGCTCAGAACGGTGATCTTCTCGATAACGGCTTCGGCCGGAAGATGAGAGCAGACCCCCGATTCGCCTACACTCAGGCACCCGCGCTAGTCGGGCAGGGATGTACTCGTGACATCCTCGCTGAAGGTCTTCTTCGTCTCCCTGTCGAGTTCTGGCCGTACCTTCGGGTTGTGGTTCATGACGAGATCGTTCTGTCTGTTCCTGAGAAGGACTATGACGAGATAGCTCGCGAAGTCGTCAAGGCTATGACGTTCGATCTTGGAGAGGTCACCAACGGTCGGCTAGCGTCAGTCCCGATCACTGCCGGATTCTCGAAGCCCGGTAGGACATGGGCGGAGGTCTACGAGAAGTGACCTCCCCAGAGGAAGAGCGCAAGAGACAGCTTCAGCTCATGGTCGAACGGGCTGTCTCTTGCGGGAAGCGTTGCTACTTCAGGAAGGGTCAAGCGTGGCGTGCCGCGAAGTCGTCTAAGCTTGATCTCGTTCCTTACGAGTGTCTGACGTGCGGCTTCTGGCATCTGACGAAGCGAAATAAATCTTCGAAGTAGGGTCTTGACATCCTGGCAAGGGTGGTTCATTCTGAAGTCAGTACGAAGAACGGGCCACCCGAACAGGGAGAGGATCAAGATCATGGCGTCGAAGAAGGCTCAGATTCAGGCTCAGAATTCGCCTGTTGGTCGGCTTGCCGCGAAGGGTCTGAAGCCTACCGAGATCGCTCAGCGTCTCGGGATGTCAACCGCGAAGGTCTATCGGACCCTCGAAGTTGCCGAAGGTCTCGACCCCACTCCGTACCGCGGGGCTGAGAAGTAAGAACCCAACTAGGGGGTTCGGCCGAAACGGTCGGACCCCCTTTCGTCGTTTTAGAAGATCGAGTCATGATCAGTGTGCAGAAAGAACGCACATGCGCGAAGTGTAAGAAGCCGCTTACGGGCAAGCTTCGTCGTGCCACACGATGCACAGAGTGTTAGCGAGAGGTCGGTACGTTCGGAGGGGAACGCTCGAACGACGTCCTGAGAAGTGTCGCTAAAACCCCCTTTGAACAGGCAAAACTCTTTTGATCTTAGGGTCGGATAGATTGTACCCGAGAAGGGGTTAAGTGTCTTAGAATCGCTCTCAGAGCCTTCTAGGGCTAAGTCACTATGAGTGACAGACAGGAGAGATCATGATGTGTCCGAAGTGTAAGGAAGCCGGGAATCTTGTTCCTGATCTTCGAGTGGTCACGAGCGAGACGGCTCGACAGTCGATCACTCAAGAGATCAAGGATCTTCACGCGACATGCTCGTTCGTCGGCTGTACGTGTCAGCACAAACTTTCGGAGATCGACAGTGGAAACTAAGGGAGTCTTGATCACTCTCGTGATCGACGTTCCGGATCTCGCGTCAGTGCGATACGAGCGTGATGTTCTCGACATGATCAGTGATGCTCTTCCGTGGGATCGACTTCCGGAAGGAACGAAGATCATACAACTTCGGAAGATGCATTACACGAACAGGAAGGGAGTGGAGCCGGATGGATCATGATGGTTGGTCGGCTGACGATCTCGGTAAGATCGCGAGAGATATGCTCACGGAGAACTTCCGCGCGTACTTTGAGGCTGAAGATCAAGTGTGGGAGGAAGCCCGACTTACGACACTTAAGAGTCAAGGCAAACTGATCACGGGTGGAGTGATCAAGGATGATACGGAGATCGAACGTGGCGAATAACTACCGAAAGGGCACGCGCTTCGAGCACAAAGTGATAGATCATCTCGCCGGTAACGAACGGCTGAAGATCAAAGGTCTCGGCTATACGGTCGTTCGCGCGGCGGGCTCGAAGGGTGACAGCAAGGCTGACCTTATCGCCTTCCATCCGACACTTCCGATCTTGCTCATTCAGTGCAAGATCGACGGAAAGATCAGTAAGGCTGAGTGGGACCGACTCTATGAAGTCGCATCCTGGTATCCGGCCGTATGCGTCCCTGTGCTGGCTTCTAACGGCTTGAAGGGTCGGGGGGTCACATGGGTACGGCTAACCGGCGAACGGGTGCCGTATGCCCGCGTACAGCCCTGTGAGCCCTACTCTCCGGAAGTCGGAATCCCTGGCTTGACCAGCGATGACAGCATGATCATCGATCTTCAGTCGCCGGATTATCACGGCTGACGGAAAATTAGTGCTTGACGTCATGACACTATCCGTGTCACTATTGAGTCAAGCAAGAGGAACACAGAACAACTCAACAGAGGAGAAACGATCGTGAGCAAGCTTCTCGTTAACAAGGTCGTTCAGAGCTTCATGAAGTCGAACCCCGACCTTGACGATTACGCTCAGGATGCGGTTACCCGCTTCCTCTTCGACGCGATCGAGAAGGGTACGCTCGTGATCAATGAGCCTTCCAACCCCTACACGTTCGGTGGCGTCACTGTCAATCTGACTGACTCTCAGTTCGCTACGATCATCGCGTTCACGTCGAACAGGCGCAAGATCCAGGCTATCAAGGAAGTCCGGAACGCTTCGACTTCTCAGCCGTTTGGCTCAAACGTGATCGGTCTGAAGGAAGCGAAGGACTTCGTTGATCACCTGTCAGTGATCCTCGATCTGTCCGAGTCGGTTAACGTGCATTACGGCTACTGATCAACCACCGAAGAAGCCCCCGGAGGAGTCATCCTCACGGGGGCTTCTTCATGTCCGCGATCAGTGAGGAAAACCCCACCTTGACGCTATGGCAATTATCAGGGAGAATTGATCCATGCACGTAACCGTACCACTCGACATGATCAAGGATTCGAGCGTTCGTCGCGAGTTCACAGTGACAGTCGATCTCGATCCTGAGAAGACCGAAGATCATCCCGTGATGGGTCCGCACGAATACTTCTTCCGGCCGGATCTTCTTCTGATTCATTGGGTTAGAGAAGACGGCTCGAAGTGGGTCCGTAAAGACGTCTCGTTGAAGGGCAACGTCGTCACTCCGGTTGGTCTGGATAACCAGCGACGCTATCTCTACAAATGGTGGGAGAACGACGAACTTCCGGTCTGGCTCTCCGAGATTGTGAGCGAGTTCAAGCCGAAGAGCGGAGAATCGTGAAGATGAAGCGTAGGGATGATCTGACGACTTGTCAGGGTACCAAATCATGGACTCAGACCATGCTCGATAAGCACGGGAAGAATCCCCACATTCGACACGAAGACGACGAACAGGATAATGAACATGGGCGCTGATTTTCGATTCACCGGAACCCCTTCTCAGCTTCGAGCCATGTACGAGCATGGTTGGGGAATCGCTGAGATCATGGAACGTACCGGGAAGCCCTATATCGAGGTTCGGAGGAAGCTTCTCGAAGCCGGAACGAAGCTGATCACAGGCGGTCCGCACGACACGAGCGTGTGCGGTCACGATCACTCGCTCGAAGCCATACACGATCAAGGCGCGACGTGTTGCCGCGCGAAGGTCCGTCGCCGGTAGGACTTCGGGGGACATGGGATCAGGGGCTCTCGTGTCCCCCGTTGACTTTTAACAGTCACAGGGAAGAAGGGATCATGTTCAAGCGAAAGAAGTCGAAGACACCCGTGAAGCCCGACACGTCGCACCTTGACGAGATGGATTCATGGGGTCCGGAAATGTTCGACTACGAAGACGAGAATCCCGTTACGGTCGTTCACTCTGACGATCATACGTATGTTCTCGGGTGTGGTAAGCGTAACTGTTCCGTCAATCACTGGAGTTAGTCACATGGAACACACGAAGTTTCGACAGTCCGGTTACACAACCGCGTTAACCCTTCTCGATCTCCCGTTCGTCTTCGGGGGAACGTACTTCATCATGAACAGTCAGTGGATTCTCGCGATCATCTGTCTGATTGTGTCTATCGGCATGGGGATGCTTCAGATCAACTCGCTTGCTGCCGACTACGCGAAGTGGCGTAAGAGTGTAGAGCTTCACGAATTCAAGGAAGGTAACAATGGGGCCGTTTGATCTTCTTGGACGAATCTTCGAGAACCAGATCAAAGATCCTCACTTCTCAGACAAGATCATAGGGTCTCTGTCTGTGACACATCCTGAAATACTTCTCAAAGAGATCGAGAGGGTAGAAGCGTCGAATAGGAGAAAGGCGAATGATTCAAGCACTAAGTGAATTCCTCTTCGATCTGAGGACTGTTGCGGTTATCATCGTTACCGTGACCGGGGGATTCCTCTTCTGGTCTATTCGGATGAACATCCGAGATCGAAGAACAGCCAATAAGAGGACGACGAAGATCGAGCTTGTGAACGAAGACGGCTCGACAGACGATCTCACACCGTACGTGCGAGACATCAAGATCGGTCCCGAGTCGCCAGAGCCCCCGGCACGGTCACGGAGGATCATGGGCTATCCGGACGGAACGGCTACGATCGAGATGGAGACGATCACGACGGAGAGGGATCATGGGGAGACACGGGAAGGGTTCAACACCCGAACCGAGTCAGCCGACTAGCCCTGATATCTGGGCTGAAGATCCTTACTATGATGGACCGAAGGGCAATCGCTCAGTAACTATCTGGGCGGTTGCCCTTTCGGTGTTTCTAGCAGGGACAACCGGCGGCATCGGTTATCTGTTCGGCATGGGCTCGACTGACAGACCACCCGAACGCATCTATTCGACGGTGACCAGCGAAGCGACCGTGACAGAGACAGTGACGGTTAAGCGTCAGAAGATAGTGACGAAGACTCCGAAGCCGAGCGTGTCTGTTCGCTACGTTCCGACTACCGGACCAACGGTCTTCGTCACTCGAACCCCTGAGCCGAAGCCCGGACCAACGGTCAAGGTCACGAAGACTGTCCGGCCGGAACCTGAACGAGAGTGCTTCGACTTCGACATGATCAAGATTGAATGCCCCTAGAAGGCTCTGAGAGCCCCTGTGAGGCTCGACATTGCCAGGGGGTCAGGGGTACCCGAGAGCCGTGATCATGGCTCAGGTGGTAGCGTAGGGACGTCCATAGCGCGGACACGAGAAAGCCCCCGGACCTTCGACAGGTTCCGGGGGCTTCTTTGATCTCTAGCGCTTGATGATCGGGTTACCGTTCGAGTCGAGATCGACCATGCGCTTCTTCCCTCTTCCGTCCATGTAGAGGGCTCTCTTGCGCTTCGGCTGAACGGTCTTGCTGGTCTTGATAGCGGTCTTCTTCGTCTTCATGATTCTCTCTCCTGTCTTCTTATACGGCCTTACGCGATTCGTCGTGTTCGTGTCTCCAATAGAAGTCGTCTCGTGGGTCTGCCGGAATGTCCCTCACGAGAGCTTCGTAGAGAGCTGTCCCCATGATCCACTGATCGGGCTTGCTGACGTTCTCCAGAGTTTCACGGAGGGGAACAAGAGACCTCCAAATCTCTCGCTCTTCTCGATCCACGAAGACGTCAAAAGCCCTCATGGTCTCCGTAAGCCGGTATTCGATGTAGAGCGTACCCGCGTGCCTGAGAAGCCAGCGTGCGGCATTCTTACGCCACACTGCCGTCATGTCTCGAATGTCGATCGGGTCTCCAGACTTCGGAAGCCAGACCCTAGCCTGATTGATGTAGTCGAAGAGATCCATTAGTTCAGACTCCCCCCGGACATGGGAAGGATCTCGCCCATGATCCCCTCGTAACCGGCCATGATCCCGATCATGAACTCTAGGGCTTCGTCAGCCGTCAGAACGATCTCGATCACTTCCGAAGTGGGGTCGATCTCGTCACTCTCGTTCGTCGGCTCATGACCGAAGACGCGAACACCGATCCGTCGCTTTCCAGTGTCGAGCCGTTCGATTCCGAAGACGGCTGAACCGTGATAGCAGACAACGCGCGTAGGCTTTTTGTCGAGATGGCTCATATCAAATGTCACGATCGTTCCTTCCCATTTTCGGTTCTTCGATAAACCCATGATGCTACAGACTTGCCCAAATGGCAAGGGAGGGACCGAAGTCCCTCCCTCTGAGATCATGTCACTCTGACGATTCCTCGAAGTCCTTCCCGCACGCTCCGCACGTGATCGGAGCTTCCTCGAAGGTCCTCCTCGACATGCGCATGATGCGGGGGGTCTCGCACTGGCACACGTACTTGATGTTGTTCCGGCTAGGTCCCGTGGTCTTCCGACGCTTCACACCCGAGATCCGGTGTGCTCCGTCGCCACCGTTCGAGCCGTCGCCACCCGTGAGGCTGTAACCCTCGAAGCCGGGAAGGTAGGTCTTGATTGCCGTGTCAAGCTTCTCGATAACCTTCGCGTAACGGGCTTCGCCCTCCTCCGTGAGGGTGACGGCAGAGAAGCCGATGACCTTGTCCGGTCCTTCGTGCGTGTAGTCAAGTCCGAGTTCGTTCGCGCACTTCACGAACTCTCTGTTGTGGTAACGGCCCTGACGCGACGTGTCCTGAATCCCACGGACGAACGCGAGAGCGTGAGCGGCTTCGTGAAGCATGCTCTGAACCGTGAGCTTTCCGCCACAGGCGAGACGTTCACCCGCGATGAACAGTTCCGGACGGGTGCTCTTGTCTTCCTTGTCCGTCCAACGCTCACGCCAGAAGTGAGCCCACTTCGCGCCCATGCCGTCAAGGCCGCTACCAGTGATCATGACGACGTCGGGAAGCTCAGGGTGACGCTTCATGATCTCTCGCCAGACACCCTCAAGGGCCTTGACGATCTCGCTTCCGGTCTGCCGCTTCGTGGTGGTTGCCATCTTGATCACCCGTTTTCGGTGGTTCTTGCTGTCATTTAAGAGTCAACCATACGGGTGCCACGTTGGCAAGAGGGATTCTCAAGATTCTTTCGGAACGGTATTTGACGTACGCCATGGATCATGTCATCATAGAGACATCGCGAGAGACGCGACAGACGAAAGGACTAGAACGATGAAGCCGAACTTCAAGCCGTCGAAGACCGTTACCTCTCTCCAGTCCGGCCGGACCCGAGACGATTCGTTCGATGACGTCGTGCGAATGGCGAACGCTGAGCGTGGCAAGGTGTTCGAGGACACTGTGAAGGACCGTGAGACGGCCGAAGAGTACCGGAAGGGCCTTGACCGGTCCCTGAAGTACCTGAATGAGTCGGAGGGCTTGGGCGCGTCTCTGACGAAGGACTTCGAGGAGAAGGCGGACGGCACCGTTGTTGTTCGGTTCGCCGTGGTCGCGCGTCGGGCACGTCGGAAGAAGGTCAACAACGACGCTCCCAAGACTGACGAGAGCGGTTCCGACAGCGAGTGATCTTCTGATTCTCGCTCAAAAGCCCCCGTGAGGGATCTTCCTCCGGGGGCTTTCTCGTGTCCGCATGTTGAGTCTTAAGCGTCAAGGGTGAGAGCTGAACCGGCCGGATGATCTCCAAATCCCATGATCACCTGAAAATGATCTCTCTGAGAGCCACGCTAACGGACGAACAGAGCAAGATGCATCCCTTCACACCGGGAAGGGGGGTCATGCGCTCAGCGTGGCTCTCAGAGCCTTCTAGGGGCGTTGTCGGTCTGGGCACACTCCACAGAGTGCAGAATTCGGGGTTAGACCACGACAAAGCCCCCGGAAGCCGGGAAGGGCTTCGCGGGGGCTCAGGTGTTCGAGGCTATGCGCTCATGATCAGGGCAGCGACGAACAGGAAGGCGATATGCCATGACTGATCAAGTGCGTAAGCGCCGGTGCCGATGCTCGGATTGTCGTCTCTGCCCGGTCTCGGAGATCCCAACCGGTAGAAGTCGAGCTTCCCGATACGTCCGGCCAGAGCTTCGAGGGTGTAGCGTCGATCAGCCCAATAATGAGAGATCGCGTCTACCGTGAGACCGATCAAGAAGGGCAAGATCCCGAACCGAACGTCTGTGAAGACCACGAGAGCCAGCACGAAGCCCGCTTTCGTGATCGTCAAGCTGATCACGTGCTGAAGACAGAGGATCTTACCCATTGGGGTTCGATCCCCTTTCCCGCACGCTTGCTTATGGGTCTGAACCCAATGATCCCCGAACATGTGAGCCGCGAAGAGCGCTCCGAACGCACCCGCGAACACGGCTACCTGACTCATGATCTACCTGTTCCTCTCTTGGCTGATCATTCCATGGCCGGAAGGGTCCGAAGACCCTCCCGACTAAAGCTGATCACCCTAGTTCATACTCCAGAACGTGAAGCCCATACCCGAGTTACAGAGTACGCGCGACTTGCACGAACGGCATGTGAAGTGACTGATTGTGGTTCCCGGTCTGCCTGACAGTGGCGTACTCGTTCCGCAAGCGCCACACCTTCCTATGGCAGACCCGAGAATCGGAAGACCCTGTTTCGTGGTCTGTTCGATCGAGCCCTGAGGCACTCGATTTTCGGACGATCCTCCGTCGTGTCCGCTGACTCTGAACCTGAATCCCATGATCTTGTCTCCTGATTCTTAGAAAAGCTTCGCGCCGCAACCGGAACAGGTCTGCCCGCGCTTGACTCCCTTGTGCTTGCACGAACCGCGCGTGACTCCGGCCTTCTTCGCTGCCGAGTCGAGAACCGCGTTCGCGAGATTCTTCGGAGTGGCGTTCTTGATCTTCCGCTTGATCTCACGCTTCCGCTTCTGAGCCTTCTTCCGACCCTGTGCGATCGCTCCCGCTATGTCAGCGATCTTGTCCAGTGGGGACCTACCGATGTTCGTGTAACCCATGATCTCTTCCCTTCGTTGGGATCTTCTCTTGCGTCCCTCGAACGAGAGTCGAACTCATTCCATAGACCTTCGAGGGTGGGAGGGTCCGAAGACCCTCCCGAGACTTCCTAGAACTTGCTGGTACAGATGGGGCCGATACCGGCTTCGATGCTTTCCTCGTTCGTGAGGGTTCGTCCGCAGACACAGCACGTGCCGTAGAGTGCGCCGAACTCCTTCGCGTCTTCAAGCGTCATCTTGTGTTCCGGACGAAGCTTGAAGATGACCCCACGAGCGATCTCGAAGGACCATGATCCGTCCTCATGCTGAACAAGAACCTTCGCGTACTGGCGGCCGGAACCGTGAACCGCGTGCTGAACCTTGTAAATCTTCATCTCGTGACTGTCGTCGAGAGCCGCGCGGTACATGCCGTCTTCGAGTTCGACCTTCGTAGCGGCAGGATTCTCGATCTTCGGAGCGTTGATCTCGGAACGGGGGTCAAGAAGCTTCTTGATCGAAGCGGAAGCCGCCTTCTTCGTGATCTTCGGGAAGCACTCACCCGAAGCGTTCAGAATGATCTCGCCGGACTCATCAGTCTCGGCAACCATGGCGCGAACGTCGTAACCGCGCTTCGCGGCCAGAGAGACGATATACATGATTTGCCTGTGGGTCGCAGCGTTCGGGATCGCGGCCTTCGGAGTGTCGTTCTCGAAGTCGAACGGGTTGCCGTGAACCTCGAAGTCTTCGCTGACGTACTGTCCGTAAGTCTTCATGATCTCCCCTGTTCTCAGGCTGTTGTTTTCTCGCTTAAGACAAAGGTAAAGCCCCCTTGCCGTGGTGTCAAGAGGGCTTCCCAAGATTTCTTTGAGTCTTAAGCGTCACGGGTACCGAGAGCGCCATGACCAGTCAAAAGAGCGTGAACCGTGCCGCTCTCGACAGTCGTGATCTCCACAAACGCTATGCCGAAGTAGTGTCGATCCTGAGTCTCGATCACTGCCGTAACCAGGGAGTTACGCCACTTCATCAGGTGGTGAGAGCCGAGTTCGCCACGCGAGATGAGTTCGATCTTCCATGACTTCCGGACGGGAACACGTTCCTCCCACGTGACAGCATTCGTGATCCACTTCGGTTCCATCTCTTGACCGCAGAGACGGCACACATAGTAGGACTCTTCCCAGATGTCCGGCTCTTCGTCTTCGTCGTCTGTATCGAAGATTGCTCGCTCTCGGGTCTTCCGATCAAGAGTCGGTAGCGGGTGTTCCTTGTCAGTGCTGAAAGCGTGGAAGTGTCCGCGTGCATCGGTGAGAGTCCATCGATAGTCCGGCTTCGTCACGGTTGCGGGTGTGACGTCCATAGTTTCGACTTCGACTGTCAGCGAACACTGAGTGATCATACGATAGCCATTGATCACTACGAACGTTGGACCGTTCATCTTTTCTCACTCTCTGTGACTTAGCTCTGTACGGCCCTGAGAGCCATTCTGACGGACTTAGGGGCTTCTCTGGTACCGTCTATCCGACCGTAAGATCAACGGAGTTTTACCAGCTAGATACCCACATGTAGGCGTGTCGAGCGAGGATCGCAACGTCACCCGCGATGATGAGAATGATGACAACGATCTCTCCACGCTTACCCGTAGTGAACAAGCTGACTCCCCACTTCTTCCGGCTGACTGGCCAGAGCAACGGGCACCCGCGATCAGTCATGCAATCGCCGATGATGTGAGCGGCTGTTCCGAGAACTAGCGCGGGAGGGACGATAGAGAGATCAAGGTCTGTGAAGAAGATCAGACCCACGAAGATCGGGATAGGCAAGAGGTCGTCAAGCCAACCCTTGATCTCGAAGAGTCTGATCAATCCTCCGGTCGTGATCGAGAGAAGGATCACTAGGCTGATCTTCGATGCCATGTGATCACGAAACTCGATCGCGAGTTGAGAGCCGAAGCCCACGAGACAGACAAACAAGATCGAGTGTGTTCCGTGTCTGTGGGGTCCGAAGACGGCACCGACCAACCAATGAACGATCTTCGTGATTGGTCCGTACGTCTTCGTGATCGTGCTCTTGTGATGATCAATGTCCGGAAGCAATGCGGCGGCAGTCGTGATCACTAGTCCGGCAGCAAGTTCCGGTAGCGGGAAGACATGCACAAGAGTGACACCCCCGAAAACGAGAGTGCCACTCAGTGCATGGGTTCGACCCATCATGTTAGATGGAGTCCCGAACGTCCGAGATCCGAACGCACGGCTCGACTCTCAGGATTTCCGCGTCCTTGCTGTTGAAGAATTCCATGACCTCATGCCATGCGACATTCGACAGGCCAGATACGCCAGTCACGTACCACCCTCGATCGACTCGGAGAGCCGCATAGGTGTAGACGCGACCATAGCCATTGAACTGAATCTCGATCACGGCGAGATCCTGTTCAGGCTCCTCCGGGAAGCTCTCCATCTTCTGAAGAAGGGCTGACGCTTCCTCGATCAGCTTTCGAAGCTGAGCGGCAGTCATCTTCTCGGTTGCCTTCATGCCGGTTGATCCTTTCTTCGTGCGCAGAATGTCAGCGTCCCATCCCATGAAGATCACTCCTCATACATTTTGTTGATCATCGCTGTGAGGTCATCCATCGTGAGCGTGATCACGCTAGGTCCGGACTTGACCACCACTCGATCACCGGAGACCCACCATGAGATGCCGTCGCCATGCTCCTGAGTCACCATCTCGACACAGACCTTCGAGGGATCGAGCCGATAGCCGATACCGCGAACAGTCTCGATCGGAGACGTCGAAGCCGTGAAGCCCAACTTCCTCCGAAGCGTGACCATGTGCATATCGAGAGTCTTCGTTCCGCTAACCCCTGTGTTCCATGAAGGTCGGTCGTTCGAGAGATCCGAGTAACCCCAGACCTCACGGAAAATCTCGTCTCGCGAGATCACCCGATGGGGGTTCTGACAGATAAGAGTCAGAACATCGAATTCCTTGCGCGTAAGCGCGATCTCGCAACCGGCGAGACTCACTCTTCGCGCCGGTACGTCGATCATGAGTACCGGAACAGCCATGATCACCCTTTCCTGACTTGGCATTCGCTTGACCCGATATAAGCACACCAGTTGCCAGAGTGTCAAGGGTGAAGCCAAAGAATCTTGACTTCGTGGCACGTCAGAGGGACAATGGAACAACGTACCGAATTGGAACAGTTCAACAAGGGAGGGTTGGCACATGGCTAAGGAAATAGCGCGTACCACACGTGGCATAGTCGAGCCGTACGCGGGTGGCCCGGAAGGTGATGAACTCTTGCCGTACTCTCCGGTGACTCCACAGTCTTTCGATGTACCTGACTACGTGGTGCTTCGACCCCCGGACACTGGCAAGGTTCAAGCGGAGTGGGCAAAGATCATGGTTCCGTTCCGCTTCATGGCTCTCGCATTTCTTTGGATTACAATGTATTGGTGGAGATTCGCGATCTTGATCGCTCTCGTCACTATAACTGTCGTACTATTCAAAATGAGTTGAGCTATGACTAGACAGTGTCGTGCATGCGGTAGGGAGTTCACTCCCAAAAGAGGGAAAACGTTAAAGCAAGAGTATTGCTCTCTAGAGTGCCGAAAGAAGCCCAGAGTGTGTGAATTTTGCGGCAACTCATTTACACCTAATTCAACTCATCTTAATAGAGATACCGCTAAATACTGCTCTCGTCAGTGCGGTGGGAACGCGAGACGAATTAAACCCCAAAAGAAAATATGCATTGGATGCGGTGTTGAGTTTTCGATGGGTGGAAAAGATGACGCTAACAATGGTCGTCGTCCAAGCTCTAAATATTGCACTCATGCATGTTATGCCGAAGCTCTACGCATTTATACAGACGCTCAAGAAGCCTCAAGAGTTTATGAAGCTAGACGACGTGCTTTAAAGCTCGGCGTAGAACGAGACGAATATACCCTCACGGAAATAGCTGCTAGAGATCAGAAAATTTGTGGGCTGTGTGGAAAACCCGTAAACATGCTCCTATCGGGCATGGATATGGACGGGCCTACGATTGATCATGTTGTACCGCTGTCCAAAGGCGGTAACGACACCAGGTCCAATGTTCAGTTGGCGCATCGTAGCTGCAACCTCCGCAAGAACAACAAGATCATGTAGTCTTAAGAGGCGTACCTTCAAGGTACAAAGTGCAGGTCAGAGACATGTACCACGTACCTTGAAGGTACGTTCCTTGACAGCATGGCACGCATACCGTATCGTCAGACAAGACATGATCCTCCGAGAACAGGAGAACCGAGATGTTCAAGAAAACGCCCGAGAAGCCGAAGCCGCTTTCGGTACAGATCAAGGAAGCCGAACAGAGGGCGAAGCTTGACGAGATCGAGCGTGCTGCACGGTTCGAGCGTGAGAAGGAAGAGCGAGAGCGGAACGCGGTTCGTGCCGCATGGCGCATCGAAGACGAGACGGCACGGAAGCGGCTCGACACGGAGAAGATGCGCGCCTTTATGGCACGTACCGTGCCGTTCGCTCCGTTGGTTCTCGTGAACCTTGCTGCGATCACCGGTCAGGTTGGTTGGGCTTACAACCATCTGGAGATCGGAGACGCGGGATCGATCCTTCGCGCGATCGTCGCCGGACTGTTCGGCATGACGGCTGAGAGTATCGCTCTCTTTCTTCAGTTCTACGCGAACAGGGCTCTCCGGAATCGGGACTCTGCCGCTTCGCTGTACCTCTCAGCGTTCCTCGTGGCCGGTTTGGTCGCTTCGCTGAACTACTCGCACTGGAGTAATCCGGCTGACGGGGAGTTCTTCGGAAGACCGAACGCAACGGCAATCAGCTTCGCTCTCTGTTCCTTCATCTCTCCGTGGTTGTGGCGTATCAAGGATCGAGCCGCACACCGCGAAGAACTGAAGAATGCGGGAGAGATCGACGTTCGCGCGGTCAAGCTATCGATGTCCCGAAAGATCATGCACCCGATTCGCTCGTTCATGGTCATTTGGTACGCGAGTTGGGATGGTGTCACGAATCCGGCCGAAGCCGTCGCGAACTATGAGAAGAAGCGAGACGAGAAGAAGGCTCTGAAGGCAGAGAAAGCCGCGAAGAAGGCCGCTATCAAGGCTCAGAAGTCGTCTGAGAGCGACGAAAAGCCTAAGCCAGTAGTCGAGTCCGAGAAGTCCGTTAGTAAGCCTGAGAAGCCGTCTGAGAGCCGCACGAATGGTGACCTTCGGCGGGATGCTCGTTACGCGAAGGGTGTGGAGATCTACCGGAAGTCGCTCGAAGGTCCGGGAAGGCCGCTTTCACAGCGTGATCTCGCTGACGCTCTCGGGATGAAGAACCGTGTTCTAGCGGCTCAGATCATCAAGGATGTCAAGGAAGGAAACGTATAAGATGAACACGACGCTCTATCTCAGACCCCCTCAAAGGTCTAAGGGAAAGAAGCGTCAGCCGAAGTCCGCATGGGACGAACTGTCCCATGCGGCTTTCCGGTATCGAGTTCAGCTCATACCGGCGCTGATCGCTTTCTTCCTCGCTGCCCTAACGACTGTGATCAACCCCCGGATTCTGTGGGCTCTTCCGGCCGGACTCATGGTGTCGGCTGTTGCGGTCTATCTGTGGGGTGACAAGCTGAAGGCGAACACCCGAGACAAGAGGATTTACGTTGCGATCCTCTTCGTTCTAGGAGCTATTTGGTCGCTCGTGGCTACGGTCGGAAGTGAGGATCACAAGCCGTCTTTGAAGTGGCTTCTGATTCTCGCTCTCGGGACATATCCGCTTGCTTATCCGTGGTTGCGTCACAGACGTATTCGCGCTTCTGTTGCTGTGACTTTTCATCCGGCACTGAGTCAAAAGGTTCGTAGGAAGTGCGCTAATCGTGCGCGCGTAGCCGTGAACAATTGGGACCAGTTCGTTCGGGCAAGTGCGGCGGCAGGGAGTCAGCTTCTCTCGATCTACTTCGATCCGTACTCCGTGACGCTTTCGGTTCGGTTGGGTCATGCCAGGGTGGCAGAGGATTTCACGACGCTTCGGCTTCGTCGGCTCGAATCGGCATTCGATGCCCGTAGAGACTCGGCGCGTGTCGAGTACGAAGATGGAGAGTCGAGCCGCTTCGCGAAGATTCGTTTCATGCTCGCTGACCCTCACAAAGACCCGATCATTCCGAATGAAGAGGACTTCACACCGGATCATGATCTTACTGTGGAGATCGGAATCTTCGAGAATGGTACGAAGGTGATCATGGACCTGATCCACACGCTGATCGCGGGTGCGTCAGGTGCGGGTAAGTCTGGGGTCATTAACGCTCTCATGCGTGGTCTCGTGAAGAAGCCCCATGTTGCGGTTGTGGGGATCGACATGAAGCCGGGTGGTCTCGAACTAGGTAAGTGGCGAGACTCTATGTTCTTCCTTGCCGTGAACGGTCTTGAAGCGAAAATCTTGCTTCAAGCTCTCGTGAAGGGTATTGAGCGTCGGGGGGAGATCATGAAGACTCGCGGTTGGCGTGTGTGGGTTCCGACCGAAGAAGAACCCTTCGTCGTTCTCGTGGTTGACGAAGTCGCTCAGCTTAAGGAACACCGGTTGTTCCCTTTGCTGGTCAAGCTCTCCGAGATCAGCCGTGCGTATGGATTCGCGATGATCCTTGCCACTCAACACCCGAAAGACCAGAGCGTACCGACAGGGGCAATCGCGAACTGTACTCAGCGAATCGGCCTGAGGGTCAACCAGTCAACAGCGGAACGACTGATCTTCGATGACAACGCGACTAAGGAAGGTTGGCGCTTGCTCGTTCCCGGCTTTAAGAAAGGGACCTTCCTGATTCGGAACGAGAGGTACACGAAGCCCATGCGCGCACGTGCGTACTGGCTTGATGACGCGATGGTGGAGCGTACCGCTTCGGTCTTCGCTCCGTACCGTACCGCGATCGACCGTGCCACATGGGAAGGCGAGATCACCCGCTTTGGCACACGTACCATGCTCGACCCCCCGGACGTGCCAGACCAGAACGGCACGAACCACGATGGTACGGGTACCGATGTGGTTGACGCTGTGCTGATCGAAGAGAACGATCCGGCCGATTTGGTACTCATGGCCATTGCTGCCGGACATGGTACGGCGCGAAAGATCGCGGAAGTAACGGGTGTGCCACTCAGTACCGTTGAATGGCACATCCGGAAGCTCCGCGATGAAGGTGTGATCACTCAAGACGGTAAGCGGAAGCCGTACTACATTCCGGAGTCTGCTACCGAGAGTGAATAGCCCTAGAAGGGGCTGAGAGCCACGCTGACGGCCTTAGCCCCTTCTAGGGTACAACCACCCTCACAAGTTCTGTACGTCGTTTTGCCTGTTCAGTGGACGTCTTGAGAGCGATCCTCGAAGGTCTCGTGTCGAAGTGAGCGAGCATCGAAGGTCACTCTTTGTCACTCTGTGAGGAGAAGAGTTCCAAGATTCTTTAGGAAATCTCTTGACACTTATGAGTCACAGGACTAGTGTCGGAGACACAAGAGAACAGGGGAACCGAGAGGAAAGATCATGACTGCTCAGTACATCGTGATTCCGGCTGACAAGTCCGCTTCCTGGTCAGACATCCTCGATCACGCGGTTTCGCGTTACGGCGTCGCCGGAAACGACTTCATTGGATCTCGTCAGTACAACGCTCCGTCTGGAAAGATCGTCTTCAAGCTCTACCGCTAAGCGAGAGCCCCCGAAAGGGGGCTTTTCGCATTTCTTGACACCCTGGCATGTTCGAGGGAGAATAAGGGAAGTCGAAGGGAGAACCAGCATGGATCTTAGAGACAAGATCGAATCTGTGTGGGGATGGATCAAGCGTCAGGTGACGAATGAAGCCGGTCCCATGCTTGCGGGAACGATGATCCTCGGTCTTCTTGGATTGATCACCGGAAACACTCTGTTCCTGGCTCTGGCACTGTTCACCGCTTACCGTCTCGGACTGATCGAGGGTGAAGGCGAAGTGATCTGTGACGAGTGCGGGGAAAGCCTCGAAGAGTCTTACGATCTTCTCAGGTCGAAGGAAAAGTGATCATCAGAGGGGGTTCGGAGAGCGATCTTCGAGCCCCCTCTTCATGATCTTTTAAGCTGTCTGTCGAGCCTCCCGGTTATCCCTTAACCCTAAGCCTTAACGCGATTCCCCCTACGCTAGGCGCGCAGACGCGAGTTTCAGCCCTAATGTCCGATTTACACGTGATCTTTAAGGTATGGAGAGGAGAAACGATCATGAGATTCCCGTCCGGCCGGACCCTTGACGATCAGCTTCGAGCGATCGAAAATCGCATTCGGACGGCGCAGAACGCTTCTCGGGACGAACGAAGACCGGCAGAAGATCGGGAATCGTTCCGCAGATTCGTTGATCACTGGCTTGAGCGCTGGCTTCAAGTTCAAGATCTTCAAGTGGTGCTTGAGCTAGATCGGATGCTGAAGCGGAGATCCCGAGATGGCTCCTAAGCGTCATAAGCCAAGACAGCCGACGCATCTTCACTACATCGTGACATGCGGAGCGTGTTCCGGCCAATTCCCGATGTGCGGGCTTCCATGCTTCATCTTTTGCCCACTATGTCAGATAAAAATCATCTTCAGAGAAGAGGAAGAGTGAAAAGCTGCACCTGTCTCTATTTCGAGGATTCTACGGGGTTGACTGATCCCGAGTGTCCTACGCACAGAGAGGATGCGGAAAGGCTCATGGGAAGTCACAGGGAACCAAGAAAGACCTTCAGAGAATCGATCAGGCCACCCGAGAACTTCAATCGCGTACAGCGGGCTTCGTGGTACGTCGGTCTGTGCATCGGTGCCGTTCTGGTCTTCGTCGCGACCGGTGCCGTTCTGGGACTGATCATCGGATTGGTACGCTGGCTCACGCTCGCTCTGGCATGGTGGGTAGGGCTCTGAGAGCCAATCTGAGCCACGTACCGGTAAGGGGTGTGCCAGGGTGCCAATGCGGTTGTGCGGAGTCTGTGCCAGACCTACAGCGGGTGAGAAGGTACATCCCGCGTGCCAGACCCCCCGGACGTACAACGATCCGGTACATCGTGCCATGAGTGCCATGTACCAACGTGCCAACGTGCCATGTGCCGACTGTGGGCGCACTGGCACACCCGAGAATCCCATAACGGCCGGACACGTCGTACCACGCGCGGAAGGCGGTCTGAACGTGCCAGAGAACTACGTACCACAGTGCCGAGAATGCAACGGACGGAACGGGAGGCGTACCGGAACGGAATGATCAGGCATACCACGGACGAACCACGACGGTTCCACTTGAACCGAGACGGCCGGATGTGGCACACGGAGTCATGTGGAACGACGGAACCGCTTCGGTACGCTGGCTTAGCGACCGACCCTCTATCGTCTTCTGGGATCATGGTATAGAAGACGCATACGCTGTTCACACTTCCTAACTAGACACACGAATAGAGTGGATCGACTGACAATGTGGGACTTCATAGTAAACTTCGAGGTTCATTGGGGATGGTGGATAGCGTGGGGTGTCATGTTCGCTATCTTCGAGACCATTGCCATTGTCAATAAGAAAGACGGAGACACGCTCTCTGAGTACACCCGTAAATGGCTAGGCATATTCCCGAAGAGGCAATGGAGTATCGTGGGGTCCGTCGCTCTTCTGGGATTCCTCGTGTGGTTCGGTTGGCATATCGTCTTCCAACAGGTATCATAAGAACTGTCGGAACAAGTCCGGTAGAGAGAGGTAACAATGGCAGAGAAGCACGTACACACGTGGATCGAGGTAGGTAGGGGACACGTCGGGAATCCTCCGAAGCTTGTGATCTCTTACGAATGCGTGGGATGCCCAGCGAAGAAGACTGAGAACGGCTGATCGACTGACCACGTGATACAACGGTCACATGCTCAGGTCATCCTGACCACGACCTGAGAGAGGATGGACGTCTGGCCGAACCTAGGCGGCAGAGATCATCGCAAAGGGTGTAGTTAAGTTAGGTCGCGCGACGGCTTAACGGACCTGAGATGAACGGGATACGTCGTGATCCTCACACACACACAGGCAGAGGGACCGGACCCATGGGTTCGGTCCTTTTGTCGTTTATGAAGTTGGACCCCCAATGCTATACTGACACCATGACATCTGGATTGCTGAAACAGCCTGTAGAAAAGACATGCCCCGAATGTGGCGTATTGTTCAGTACAACATCACCCGTACAAACCAAGTGCTCTGCCAAATGCCGAGAAGCTTACAAGGAACGTCGTAAGAGGATGCGTCGAAGCCAGCAGCGAAAGGACTCTAGACCCTGGATATCATGTGACACATGTGGGACTAAGTTTCAGCATCACATGCCCAACACTAAGTACTGCTCTCGAAAGTGCCGGAATGAGGCTGTTAGCCAGCGCAGTCAGAAGACACGTATATGGGTATCTGGCAAATGTCTGGAGTGTGGGCAATGGTTCATAACAAAACACAGAGTCAATGGAACCCGGCTATGTTCAAGAACATGTGCTGTTAAACACGGCAATCGCAAACGCTCCACTGCGTTGAGTGAGAGACCTTGTGTTGAATGCGGCATTACGGTGTACCTTGAATATGGATCGAGAGGCCAACGGTTCTGCTCTGATAGATGTAGGCGACGTAGAATAAATAAGTACAAAGAACGGAATCATAGAGAAAGGGCACAGAAATATGGTGTCGAGTACCAGCCTGGTATCACTACGATCAAGGTATGTAATCGTGATGGTTGGGTCTGCGCTCTGTGTGGTGATCCCATTAACCCGATGATCACGTGGCCTGATGATCTATCAAAAAGTCTTGATCACATCGTCCCTCTATCTAAAGGAGGTGGCCACACTTGGACCAACGTCCAAGCTGCGCATCTTAGATGCAACGTAGACAAGGGGGATGCCCTTCCAGAATCCAGTGTCTCAGAGAGATACTAGAAGAC
>Ga0207873_1000417_pt1 | contig 46997 bp, 42 predicted proteins | sample BGWIniCompost_FD_187373 | JGI IMG/M metagenome (GOLD analysis project Ga0207873, IMG submission 187373) | Cellulose adapted compost microbial communities from Newby Island Compost Facility, Milpitas, CA, USA - BGW Initial Compost (SPAdes)... ...
CGGCATGCGCCGGATGTCCATCCCCGGCGCGCGGGTGAGCAGCACCGCCACGATCAGCTCGACCGCCGCGGTCACCGCCGCGATCTCGGCGAAGGTCACCCCGATCAGCCAGAAGTCAGGCCCCTTCCCCGGCGAGAAGGTGGCGTCGGTGAGCGGCACGTACATGAACCAGCCGCCATCCGGCGCGGCGTCGAACAGCAGGCTGGAGTAGAGGAACAGCCCGCCGAACAGGTAGCACCACCAGCCGAACGCCCCCAGTCGCGGGAACGGCAGGTCGCGCGCGCCGAGCATCTTCGGCAGCAGGTACATCGCGAAGCCTTCCATGACCGGCACCGCGAACAGGAACATCATCGTGGTGCCGTGCAGGGTGACGAACTGGTTGTAGCGCTCCGGGTCGAGCACCCCGGCGTCGAACCAGGCCAGCTGCAGGCGGATGAACATCGCCAGCAGGCCGCCGACCAGCATGAAGGCCAGCCCCGCGACGATGAAGCGCAGCGCGATGGTGCCGTGGTTGACCGCGGTGAGCTGGCCGCGCAGGCCGGGGGCGTTGGCCCAGATCCGCTCCAGCGCGGCCAGCCGGCGCGCGTGCAGGTCCTGCACGTCCGCGCTCACCGCCCCACCCCGCCGGTGCCGGCGACCGCGCGTTCGTCCAGCCAGCGGGCGAACTCGTCCGGCTCGAGCACCGCCACGTCGAACGCCATGTGCGCATGCTCGAGCCCGCAGAACTCGGCGCACTGTCCGCGCATCGGGCCGGCCGCGTCGGCGCGCAGCCGCAGGACGTTGCGGCGGCCGGGGATCGCGTCGATCTTGCCGCCCAGGCGCGGGATCCAGAAGCTGTGGATCACGTCCTCGCTGTCGACCCGGAACTCGACCATCCGGCCGCGCGGCAGGGCGAGTTCGTCGATGGACAGGGCGACCACGGCGCCATCGGCGTCGAGGTATTCGAATTCCCAGCTCCAGCGGCGCGCGGTGACCTGCACCGCCAGGTCGGCCTGCGCGCGGGCGCCGGTGATGCGGTCGCTGGCGACGGTGCCGTAGACCAGGAGCGCGGCCAGCAGCGTGGTCGGCAGCACGATGCCGCCGGCGAGGATCATCCGGCCCGCCGACGCCGGCGCGAGGTGGCTGCGTCGGCGCATCGCCAGCGCGGCGAGCGCGAGCACCAGCGCCCATGCGACGAGGGCGCCGGCGGCCATCAGCCACCAGCCGGTGGCGATCGCGCCGGCGGCGGGCCCGGCCGGATCCAGCGCGGACTGCGGCCCCGCGCACGCGGTCGCAAGCGCCGCCATGCCGGCCGCGCATCCGGTTGCCCGCCAATGCCGCTCGATGGTCCCACCCTCCCGGGGCCGCCACAGGCGACCCGTGCACAGGTGGACCGCAGTCTGCCCGTCGCGCCGTGAAGCCCTCGCGAGCCGGACCGGACGCGGCCCGGCTCAACCTCCCCCGCGTGCAACACAGCCCCTACCCCCGCTCAATCCACAGCCCCTTCCCCCGCCCGAACCACAGCTCCTTCCCCCGCACGAACCACACCTCCTTCCCCCACTCGGACGCCAGCTCCTTCCCCCGCTTGCGGGGGAAGGCTGGGATGGGGGCAAACACCGAAGCGGCGGACACCGCCCCCACCCCGGCCCTCCCCCGCGAGCGGGGGAGGGAGAGGTCGGCGTTCGCGTACACGCGCACAGCAGGAACGCGCTTGCATTGCCTGGTGCAAGGGCCAAGGCAACGCCCATCGCAGCCCTGCCCCGCCCGGACGCCAGCTCCTTCCCCCGCTTGCGGGGAAAGGCTGGGATGGGGGCAACGCCGAAGCGGCGGGCACGGCCCCCACCCCGGCCCTCCCCCGCAGGCGGGGGAGGGAGAAGGCGGGTCGCGCAATGGGAAAAGGCTCCGTTGCCTCGCGCCGCGCTGCGCGGTCAGGGCGCGGCGAGCGCCTCGAGGGCTTCGGTCGCCTCGATCGTGTTCTGCATCAGCGTGGCCACGGTCATCGGGCCGACGCCGCCGGGCACCGGGGTGATCCAGCTCGCGCGCCGCGCCGCGGCCGCGAACTCGACGTCGCCGGTCAGGCGGCCGTCCTCGAGCCGGTTGATGCCCACGTCGATCACCACCGCGCCGGGCTTCACCCAGTCGCCGGGGATCAGGTTCGGCCGGCCCACCGCCACCACCAGGATGTCGGCCTCGCCCACGTGCCGCTGCAGGACCTCGCGCGGGGTGAACTTGTGGCAGCTGGTGACGGTGCAGCCGGCGATCAGCAGCTCCAGCGCCATCGGCCGGCCGACGTGGTTGCTCACGCCGACGATGGTGGCGCTGCGGCCGCGCACCGGGCGGTCGGTGTAGGCCAGCAGCGTGGTGATGCCGCGCGGCGTGCACGGGCGCAGGCCGAACTGGCGCAGGGCCAGGTGGCCGACGTTCTCGGGATGGAAGCCGTCCACGTCCTTGCGCGGGTCGATGCGGTGGATCAGCCGGGTCGCGTCGGCGATGCCCGGCAGCGGCAGCTGGACCAGGATGCCGTGCACGGCCGGGTCGGCGTTGAGCCGGTCGATGAGCTCCAGCAGTTCGGACTCGCTGGTCCCGGCCGGGAGGTCGAAGTCGAAGGCCTGGATGCCGACCTTCTCCGCCGCGCGGCGCTTGTTGCGCACGTACGACTGCGACGCCGGGTCGTTGCCCACCAGCACCACCGCCAACCCCGGCCGCGGCAGGCCGGCGGCGACCCGCGCGTCCACGCGCAGGCGCAGTTCGTCGAGCAGGGAATCGGCGATGCGCTTGCCGTCGAGGATGCGTGCGGTCATGCCGGCATGGAGGCGGTGGGCGGGAATGCGTATTGTCTCACGTCGACCATCCAAGCCAAGGAGGAGCCCGCATGGACCCGAGCGCCGAAGACACCGTCCGGATCGAGGCCGCCGTCTTCCGCCGCCTGCGCGACCACCTGGTGAAGCGCCGGCCGGACGTGCAGAACATCGACCTGATGATCCTCGCCGGCTTCTGCCGCAACTGCCTGGCCGACTGGTACCGCGAGGCGGCCGCGGAGCATGGCGTGGCGCTCGGCAAGGAAGAGGCCCGCGAGCGGGTCTACGGCGAGCCGTTCGACGCGTGGAAGGCGCGCCACCAGCGCGAGGCGACGCCCGCGCAGCTCGCCGCGTTCGAGCAGGCGCGCAAGCGCCACGGCTGAGCGCCGGCGCCGCGGTTCCCGGATCAGGGCACCGCCGGACGGACGGGACAGCGTGGCAGCCCCACCTCGGGATCGCAGTGGTTGCAGCAACGCTGTTGCGGCGGGTGCGATGCGTCGCTCGCCGCTGGCGCGGGAGGAACGGCGCCGGCGCCCGTGGCCTGCGGCTGCCCGGGCGCCTGCGCCGGCAGGGGCAGCGGTGCCGGCGCGAGCGCGGCCAGGTCCGCGGCCGGGCGCAGCTGCAGGAGCACCGCCCAGTCCTGCCGGTTGAGGTCGCAGGCGTATTCGCTTTCGGGCGTGCAGTCGGGGTCGCCGGGCTGGCGCAGCGGCAGGTCGGCGAAGCGGTCGCCCAGGGTGACGGGCAGCCGCCGCATGGCCACGGCGTCGTGCACGTTGCCGCCGACCAGGTGGGCGACGCGCGTGCCGTCGGAGGCGATCGAGGTGCCGACCACGATGTCGCAGTGCATGCCCAGCCCCGGCTCGCCGTTGCTCAGCACGGCCGCCAGCTCGCTGAAGCCGTACACGCGGGTCGCGCCGCGCACGAAGCACAGCATGTCGCCGGTGCGCACCGGCGTGGCCAGCGGACTGGCGACCCGGTACGGACTCTGGAACGGCTCGCGGTAGGCACGGCGCACGTACTGCAGGTGACTGGCCCCGGGCTGGAACCCCGGCACGCCCGCGCGCCGCATGACCCAGGACACGAACGCCGCCGACCAGGGCGTATCGATCGTGAACATCCGGCACGACGGCAGCGGGGTCCCCGCGTAGGCGCAATCGCCGGCGCCGGCCTGCCACAGCAGCCCGCTGCCGCGCCAGTACTCGATCACCCGCTGCCACGCCGGCTGGCCGTCGGCCAGCTGCACGCGCGCGGCCTCGCGCACCGGCACCGGGCCGATCCGGCCGTCGGTGTTGATGAAGGGGCGGTACCAGGCGCGGTGCTCGGCGCAGGCGACCGCGGCGATCCGCTGGCCGACGTCCTGCGACTGCGCGGCATCGGCCGGCAGCAGCTGGCAGGGATCGGGCGCGGTGGGCGCGGCGGCCGCGGCCAACGGCCACAGGCAGGACAGCAACAGCAGGGCGATGCGCAACGGCATGGGTTTCCTCGCTGGGGGGGCACGCGGGCGGCATCACGCATGCCGCACCATCCGGATGGCACGCAGGGACGCTAGCACAGCCCGCGTGGCCGGGCCGGCAGCGCCACTGCAATGGGCCGGACAACGCAAACGCCGCGCGCTACGGGCCGGCGCAGAACGCCTGGTAGTCGATGTAGCCGGGGAACGCCACGCCCGGCGCGCAGACCGGGCAGTCCGGGTCGGGCGGCAGCCGGGTTTCGCGGAAGCGCATGCCGAGCGCATCGAAATGCAGCAGCCGCCCGGCCAGCGGCTCGCCCAGGTGCAGCAGCAGCTTGAGCGCCTCGGTCGCCTGGAGCATGCCGATCACGCCCGGCAGCACCCCCAGCACGCCGACCTCGCTGCAGTTGGGCGCGGCCTCGGGCGGCGGCGGCTCCGGGAACAGGCAGCGGTAGCACGGCGCCTCGCCGCGCCGGCGACCGGCGTCGAACACCGACACCTGGCCCTCGAACCGGTGCACGGCGCCGTACACCAGCGGCTTGCGCAGGTGCACGCAGGCGTCGTTGAGCAGGTAGCGCACCGGGAAGTTGTCGCCGCCGTCCACCACCACGTCGGCGTCGGCGATCAGCCGCTCGACGTTGTCGGAGGTGAGACGCTCGCGCACTGCCTCGACGTTGACCCGCGGGTTGAGCGCCGACAGCCGGGTCCTCGCCGACTCCACCTTGGGCACGCCGGTGTCCGCGTCCACGTGCAGGATCTGGCGCTGCAGGTTGCTGCGGTCGACCACGTCGTCGTCGACCAGGCGCAGCTGCCCCACCCCGGCGGCGGCCAGGTAGAACGTGGCCGGCGAGCCCAGCCCGCCAGCGCCCACCACGACCACGCTCGCGGCCTCGAGCCGGCGCTGCCCGCGCGCGCCGATCTCCGGCAGGCGCAGGTGGCGCGAATAGCGCTCGTGGAAGTCCTCGTCCACGGCCACGTCGGGGCGGGTCAGCGGCAGTCCCTCGGCCTGCCACATCGCGGTGCCGCCGCGCACCGAGGACACGTGCTGGTAGCCCAGCCGCAGCAGCTGATCGGCCGCGAGCATCGAGCGCCCGCCGCTCTGGCAGATCAGCACGATGTCCGCGTCCTGGCCGGGCAGGTACACGTGCGGCGCGGCTTCGAGTTCGGCGCGCGGGACGCCGATCGCGCCCTGCGCCATGCCCAGTTCGCGCTCGTGGTCCTCGCGCACGTCCACCAGCACCGCGCCGCGGGCGACGCGATGGCTGGCTTCGCGGGGAGTGATCTCCTTGGCCATGGTCCGATTATGGCGCCGCTCCACCGCCGCGGGTGAAGACGCGTTCTTCGTTCTCAGCAGGGCAGCACTTCGACCACGGCGCCGGCCGGGTACTCGCGCGCGCCCTCGTCGAGCACGATCAGGGCGTCGGCATCGGCGGCTGCGCGCATCCGGTGCGAGCCGTCGGCCGGATCGGGCTCGACGCGCAGCGTCCCGTCGTCCCCGCTCGACAGCCGCCCGCGCAGGAATTCCCGGCGGTCGTGGCGCTTGTGCCAGGGCGACGCCAGGCGCGCACGCACTACCCTGCGCGGCGCGCGCCCCTGCAATCCGTCGAGCAACGGCCGCGCCAGCGCCAGGAACGTCGCCAGCACCGAGACCGGGTTGCCCGGCAGGCACAGGAACAGCGCCGGCCCCAGGGTGCCGCCGTCGGCCAGCAGCGCGGGCATGCCGGGCCGCATCCGCACCTTCCAGAAGTGCAACCGGCCGCACCGCTGCAGCAGCGCCGGGAGATGGTCCTTCTCGCCCGCCGACACGCCGCCGCAGGTCAGGACCAGGTCGAAGGCCTCGCCGGCGTGCCGCAGCGCCGACTCGATCCGCGCCGGATCGTCGGGCTGGGTCGGCCAGGCGACCGGCTCCAGCCCTTCGGAACGCAGCAGGCCCATCAGGAGCTCGCGGTTGGAGTTGTAGATCTGTCCCGGGCCGAGCGGCATCCCGGGTTCGACCAGCTCGTCGCCGGTGCAGAACACGGCGACCGTGGGCGGCCGCACCACCTCGACCGTGTCGATCCCCTGCGCGGCGAGCAGCGCCAGCCGCGCCGGCACCAGCACCTGGCCGGCCGCGGCCAGCAGCGCGCCCGGCTCCACGTCCTCGCCGCGCCGGCGCACGTTGCGGCCGGCGCCGGGATCGGCCAGGACGCGCACCCGGCCGTCGACGACCTCCGCGTTCTCCTTGATCAGCACCGTATCGGTGCCCGCGGGCAGCGGTGCGCCGGTGGTGATGCGCACGCATCCGCCCGGCCCGGGCGGCGGCGCCTGCGGCCCGCCCGCGAACTGTTCGCCGCGCAGCTCCAGCCAGCCATCGCCGCGCGCGACGTCCGCATGGCGCAGGGCGAAGCCGTCCATGGCCGAGTTGTCGAACGCGGGCACCGCCATCCGCGCCGTGACGTCGGCGGCGAGCACGCGGCCGTGGGCCCGCGCCAGCGCCATCGTCGCGACCGGCAGCCGGCGGGCGGCGGCGACGCCGGCGATGATGGCGCGGGCCTCGTCGTAGGCGACGCCCGACGGGAAGGCGCCGGCGCTCATGGCGCGCGCACCCGGACGCCTGCGGCGCGCAGGTCGTCGACCGTGTTGAGGTTGCCCAGGCGGACGCCGGGCAGGACCACCTCGGCCATCGCCAGCCGCGCCTGCAGCCGGTGCACGGCATGGTCGCCGGCCGCAAGCGCCTGCCCCACCGCCTCGCGCAGCGCATCGACGCGCCACAGCGCGACCAGCGGCTGCGCGCCGTCCTCGTCGCGCGCCCGCGCGCCGTTGGCCGCGCGGCCGGAGGCCAGTGCACGAAGCAGGCCGGCAGGCAGGTCCACCAGGTCCACCGGCAAGGTGAACAGCCAGGGCTGCGCGCAGGCCGAGGCCAGTGCATCCAGCGCCGCGATGGGACCGGCGCCGGGGACGCGGTCGGGGACTACCTGCAGCCCGGCGACGGCATACCGCTCGAGGTCCCGGTTCGCACTCACCAGCACCCGCGCGACCTTCGGTGCGAACGTCCGCGACAGCCGCAGCACCTGCGGCTCGCCATCGCGTTCCAGCCAGGCCTTGTCGAGCCCGCCCAGGCGCGTCGCCTGCCCGCCGCCGACCAGGCCGAGGCAGAGGCCTTCGCGCGCGATCGCCCCCGCCATCCCGCCCTCGCCTCAGCGCCCGCGCCGGACGTGCCGGATCAGGCGCTTGCGCTTGGCCTGCTGGCGCTCGGTGAGCACGTTCTTGCGGCCGCGGTACGGGTTCTCGCCCTCCTTGAACACGAACCGCACCGGCGTTCCGACCAGCTTGAAGCGCTTGCGGAAGAAGTTCTCCAGGTAGCGCGTGTAGCTGTCCGGCAAGGTCCGCAGGCGGCTGCCGTGGACGACGAAGGTCGGCGGGTTCTCGCCGCCGGGATGGGCGAAGCGCAGCTTGGGCGCGTGGCCGCGCACCGCCGGCGGCGGGCTGGCCTCGTAGGCGATCTCGAGCGCGCGCGTGACCTCGGCGGTGCTGAAGGTGCGCGTGGCCGAGGCATGGGCGCGGTGCACCGCGCGGAACAGCTCGCGCAGGCCGGATCCGTGCAGCGCGCTGATCCGCACCGCTTCGGCCCACGGCACGAAGGCCAGGCGCCGCGACAGCAGGGCCTCGGTCTGCTCGCGCTGGTAGGTGCTCAGCCCGTCCCACTTGTTGACCGCGATCACCAGCGCCCGCCCGGCGTCGAGCACCGCGCCGAGCACGCTGGCGTCCTGTTCGGTCACGCCCTCGCTGGCGTCGATCAGGATCACCGCGACCTGGCACTGCTCGATCGCCTGCAGGGTCTTGATGATCGAGAACTTCTCCACCGCCTCGTCGACCCGCGACTTGCGCCGCAGGCCGGCGGTGTCGATCAGGCGGTACTTGCGGCCGTCGCGCTCCAGGTCCACCGCGATCGAGTCGCGGGTGGTGCCGGGCACGTCGGAGGCGATCATCCGCTCCTCGCCGAGGATCCGGTTGACCAGGGTGGACTTGCCCACGTTCGGGCGGCCGATGAAGGCCACGCGGATGCGCTCGGGGTCGTCGTCCAGCGCCTCGGCGGTGCCCTGCTCCGGCAGCCGCGCCTGGACCTCGTCGAGCAGCGCGTCGATGCCCTGGCGGTGCGAGGCCGAGACCGCGAACGCGTCGGCGAAGCCGAAGCGCGCGAACTCGGCCAGCGCGACCCGGCTGTCGAGGCCGTCGACCTTGTTCACCACCAGCAGCACCGGACGCCCCGACTTGCGCAGCCAGGCCACGATCTCCTCGTCCAGCGCCGACGCGCCCTCGCGGCCGTCGACCACGAACAGCACCAGGTCGGCCTCTTCGGCCGCGGCCCGCGCCTGGCGCGCGGTCGCGCCGGCCAGGCCGGCCTGCTCGCCGGCGATGCCGCCGGTGTCCACGACCACGAACGGCCGCTGGCCCTCGGGCCGGCACACGCCGTAGTGGCGGTCGCGGGTCACGCCGGGCTCGTCGTGCACGAGGGCGTCGCGGCTGCGGGTCAACGCGTTGAACAGCGTCGACTTGCCGACGTTGGGACGTCCCACGAGGGCGACGGAAGGAAGCATGGCAGGCCGGTCGGGTTCGAAAACGGGGTCTAGCGTAACGCGCGCACGGCCCGGGGCCGCGTCGCGGCCGGGCCGCGCGTCGCGCGGAAGGTGGATCCGACGGCAGGCCGTGCGCGCGCGCGGCCGGGCCGCGGCGCGCCGGTGGACGGGACTACTGCACCCGCCAGGCGGTCAGGCCGCCGTCGACGTTCTGGACCACGAGGATGCCGTCGGCGACCACCGGCGGGCCCTTGATCGCGGCGCGCCCGGCGCGCTGGCGCGCGGCGAAGTCGCCGTTGTCCAGGCGCAGCCAGTGCAGGTAGCCCTCGAAATCGCCGACCACGGCGTAGTCGCCATGCACGGCGACGCCGCTGAGGTTGCGCCGCGCCAGGCCGGGCTGCTCCCACACCGCGCCGCCGGAGCTGCGGTCCAGGCCCCAGACCGACCCGTTGCGGTCGGACACCACCACCTTGTCGATCGCCAGGCCGGGACGGCCCGGGCCACCATGCTCGCTCGCCCAGATCGGGCGGCCGCTGGGGGCGTCGAGCGCCACCGTGGACTGCTTGTAGCTGCTGGCGTAGAGCACGGTGCCGTCGAGCACCGGGGTGCCGTCGACGTCGGCCATGCGGTCGAGCTCGGTACGGCCGTCGGGCTGCGCCACCGGCAGGTCCCAGAGTTCGCGCCCGTCGGCCACCGACACCGCGGCGATGGTGCCGTCGTCGTTGCCGACGAACATCACCCCCGGGCCGAGCACCGGTGCGTCGTTGCCACGCACGGTCAGGCTCGGGAGCTCCTTGGTCCAGAACCAGCGGCGCTGGCCGTCGTTCACGTCGAACGCGGTCACGCGCCCGTCGTTGGAGCGCACGAAGACCAGCCCCTGGCCGATCACCGGCGCGGCGATCACCTCGTTGGGGACCTTGGCCTGCCAGCGCTCGGCGCCGGTCGCGGCGTCCAGCGCCACCACGTCGCCCTTGAGGCTGCCGACCACCACCAGGCCGTCGCCCGCGCCCGGCCCGCCGGTCAGGCGCAGGTCGGAGCGGTAGTGCCACAGCAGCGCGCCGGTCTGCAGGTCGAACGCGCGCACGCCGCCCTCGACCGCGGCCGCGTACACGCGCCCGTCCGCGATCGCCGGGGCCTGGCGCACGCCCAGCCGGTCTTCGCCCTTGCCGGCGTTGGCCGACCACAGCCGCGACACGGTGGCCGAGGGGGTGAAGTCCACCAGTTCGGCCGGCTCGCTGGCGCGCTTGGCGGCCGCCTTCTCGCTGTCGCCGCCGCCGAACCAGCCGCGCACGGTGCTGCAGCCGGCCAGCGCCGAAACGCAGGCGAGCACGACGAGGGAACGGCCGGCGACCAGTCGCCAGCGGGCGCGCGTCGCGGCGGACGCAGGATTGGACGACTTCATCAGGATTCGGTCCCCGCCTGGTCCGGCGTGCCGCCGGCCTGGGCCAGTTTGAGTTCGAGCAGCATGCGCTGCGGCGCGGCGACATCGAGCTTGCGCAGCGCCGCTTCGTAGTCCTTGCGCGCCTCGTCGGCGCGGCCGAGCGCGAAGTGCGCGTCGCCGCGGACCTCCAGCGCGCCCGGATCGTCGTTGCCGGCCAGCAGCGAGACCGCCTCCTCGCCCTGCCCCGCATCGACCAGCAGCCGCGCCAGGCGCTGGCGGATGACGGCCGCCAGCCCGGGGTCGTCGCTGCGCGCCGCGCGCAGCGTCGCGATGGCCGCGTCCCGGTCGCCTGCGTCGAGCTGGCCCTTGGCCAGGGCCAGCGCGGCCAACGGCGCGTAGCTGGTGTCGGCCAGCGGCGCCGCTTCCTGCTTCGCCGTCTCCAGGTCGCCCGATTCGATCGCGCGCACCATCCGGTCGTAGGTCTCGCCGATGGCCACCCGCTCCTGGTGCTGGCGCTGCATCCACCACTTGCCGCCGCCGATCAGGGCCAGGCCGAGCGCGAGCCCGCCGAGCAGCCCCAGGGCGTTTTCCTTCAGCCAGTTGCGGACTCTTTCGCCTTGTTCGTGCTCGTCGAGCAGTTCGTCCAACGCCATCGTCTAATGCCAGTGGGGTCCTGTCCGCGACCGTCGGCGGGACAAGGGGGCGATCGGGAAACGCCCGGCACGGGGCCGGGCGCACGTTCCATCGGCGGGCGCGGCGCTACTGCCTGGGCGGCGCGATGGAGCCGTCAGAGGATACCGTAAAGCGTGCGACGTTCGCGCGCTGGAACTCGGACAGATCCTGAATGCTGCCGTTGCGCCGGACTTCCACGGCATCGGCGTTGCCGATCACCACCCGGCCCACTTCGCCGCGGGCGTAGTCGCGGCGGTCGCCGGCCTTGAGCAGGCCGCGTTCGAGCACCTCGCCCTGGGCATCGAACACCTCGATCCAGCTGTCGCCGGAGAAGCGCAGGGAGAGCGCAGGCGCGTCCTGTTGCCGGGCGACGGCCTGCCGCTGCGGGATCGAGGTCATCGACGCCACCAGCGGCCGCGGGCCCTCCGCCTCGGGCGCGGGGGCGGGCGCGCGCCGCTCCGGGGCATCGGCCTGGTCCTCGAGCTGTACCAGGGCGGCATCCAGGTCGATCCGGGACTCCATGTGGGTCCGGGTCGCCATCATCCACACCGGGACCGCGATCAGCGCGGTGATCACGATGTAGACCAGGCGCCCCATCAGGCGGTCGGCGGCCCGCCGCAGCGGCGGCGTATAGACCCTGGGTTCGAGCCTGGCCGGTTCGATCGGCAGCGCCGGCGACGCCGCCGGCAGCGCCTCGTCGATCTTCAGCCCGAGAAGGCGGGCGTAGCTGCGGAGCTGGCCGCGCACGAAGACCGGCGCATCGAGGCTTCCCCAGTCCTCGTTCTCCAGCGCTTCCACCACCTTCACCGGCATCTTCAGGCGCCTGGCGACCTCCGCCACCTCGAGGCCCGCGGCCTCGCGCGCCTTGCGCAGTCGCTCGCCATCGCCGGCATGGCCGGCCATCTGGTCGGAAGAGTTCATGGTGTGCTGCTTCCCCCTGGACTAGCGTTGAGTGCCTGCGGAAACTCGGTCCGGAGCCGCTCAACATAACGTCGCGCGGCAACGCTGTCGCCGAGTTTATCCTCGATTCGTGACGCCAATTCGAGTGCCGCGGCCGTGGCGGGGCCGGCCGCGAGCCGGCGCTCGGAGAACGCGCGGGCCTCGAGGTAGCGGCCCTGGCGCATGGACTCCTCCGCCATCGCCGCCAGCGCCACCACGTTCTCCGGGTCCAGCTCGAGCGCGGCGCGCAGGTCGCGTTCGACCCGGTCGTGCTGTCCGGCCCGGGCCGCGCAGGCCCCGGCGTTGGCCAGCGCCCCGGCCCGGTCGCCGTAGCGCGGGTCGAGCACGGCCTGGTCGAACCACTCGAGCGATTCGGCGGCGCGGCCGTTGGCGCACAGCCACGCGCCGTAGTTGTTGTAGGTCATGCCGGACGGCGCCAGCCGGGCGGCCTCGGCATGGTGGGTCCCGGCCAGTTCGTAGCGTCCCTGCTCGGCGGCCACCAGGGCCATCATGGTGTGGGCCTCGGCCAGCTCGCGGTCCGCCTTGAGCGCGGCCTGGGCGGCGCGCTCCGCTTCCGCGAGGTCGCCGGCCGACAGGTGCCGGTCGGCGAGCGTGATCTGGCGCCGCGCCTCGGTCCGGCGCTTCGCCGCCTCGTTGTCCCGGATCCGGTAGTCCGGGGCCACCTTCTCCGCGCCCCGCCGCGAGGCGTCGGGCTTGACGAAGGTCAGCCGCGAGCACCCCGACGCGGCCAGCGCCAGCGCCGCCGCCAGCACGAGCCGCTCACGCCACCGCACCGGCACCTCCCTGCTGCAGCCGCTTGCGGAACTCGGACTGGCGCCGGGTGCGGTCCATCACCTGGCCCTTGAGCTGGCCGCAGGCGGCGTCGATGTCGTCGCCGCGGGTGCGGCGCACCGGCGCGATCCGGCCGGCGTCGTTGAGCAGCTTCTGGAACCGCCGGATCGCCGCGTCGTCCGGGCGCTCGTAGCGGGTGCCCGGGAACGGGTTGAACGGAATCAGGTTGACCTTGGCCGCGTCCTTCATCTGCAGCCGGTTGTCGAAGTCGCGCATCAGCCGGATCAGCTCGCGCGCGTGCTCGGGCTGGTCGTTGACGCCCTTCATCAGGGTGTATTCGAACGTCACCGATTCGCCGCGCTTGCGCTGCGCGTAGCGCACGCACGCCTCCATCAGCTCGGCGATGGGGTACTTCCTGTTGAGCGGCACCAGCCGGGTGCGCAGCTCGTCGTTGGGCGCATGCAGCGAGACGGCCAGCGACACGTCGCTCACCTCGGCCAGCCGGTCGATCTGCGGCACCAGGCCGGAGGTCGACAGGGTCACGCGCTTGTTGGCCAGGCCATAGCCCAGGTCGTCGCGCATCACGCTCATCGCGCGGACCACGTTGTCGAAGTTCATGAGCGGCTCGCCCATGCCCATCATCACCACGTTGGTCAGTCTGCGCTGCTTGTGGGGCACGTTGCCCAGGTGGCGCGCGGCCACCCAGACCTGGCCGATGATCTCGGCGGTCGAGAGGTTGCGGTTGAAGCCCTGGGTCGCGGTCGAGCAGAACGTGCAGTTGAGGCCGCAGCCCACCTGCGAGGACACGCACAGCGTGCCCCTGCCCTTGTCGGGGATGTACACGGTCTCGACCGCGTTGGAGCCGTCCATCGCCAGCAGCCACTTGTGGGTGCCGTCGGCGGAGGGCTTTTCGAACTGGACCTGCGGCACGCGCACCTCGGCGCGTTCGTGCAGCTTGGCGCGCAGCGCCTTGCCCAGGTCGGTCATCTGTTCGAAGTCGGTGACGTGGCGGTGGTGGATCCACTTCATCACCTGGTGCGCGCGGAAGCGCTTCTCGCCGAGTTCGTCGGCGAAGAAGCGCTCCAGGCCCTCGCGGTCGAGGTCGAGCAGGTTCTGCTTCGTGGTGGCTGCGAGGTCGCTCACGGGGCTACTGCGTGCTCAACGCGGGCAGAGCTCGGTGCTGGCGAAGAAGTACGCGATCTCCACCGCGGCGGTCTCCGGCGCGTCCGAACCGTGCACCGCGTTGGCGTCGATGCTGTCGGCGAAGTCGGCGCGGATCGTGCCCGGCGCGGCTTCCTTCGGGTTGGTCGCGCCCATCAGTTCGCGGTTCTTCGCGATCGCGCCCTCGCCTTCCAGCACCTGGATCATCACCGGGCCGCTGATCATGAACTCGACCAGCGCATTGAAGAACGGACGCTCGCGATGCACCGCATAGAAGCCTTCGGCTTCCTTGCGCGAGAGGTGCTTCATCTTCGCGGCGACCACCTTCAGGCCGGCCTTTTCGAAGCGGCTGTAGATTTCGCCGATGACGTTCTTGGCGACGGCATCGGGCTTGATGATGGAAAGGGTGCGCTCCAGCGCCATGGAAGATCTCCGGGCAGGGGCCGCTCCGCAGGGGAAGGGCCAGATTAACATGGAAAAAACCCGCGTGTGGACGCGGGTTTAGCCAACAAGGCTGCGGTAATTCTACCGGATTGTGCGGCAACGAAGCAGGCCCCGGGTTGCAACGGAAACCGTCCGGGAATACGATCCAAACAAGCGTTTGATTGAGCAGCGGCGGATGACGATCGCGGGGCGGCAGTTCTCCACCAAGGACCGGATCCTCGGCGCCGCCGAGGAACTGTTCGCCCAGCACGGCTTCTCGGGCACCTCCCTGCGCCAGGTCACGGCCCTGGCCGACGTCAACATCGCCGCGGTCAACTACCACTTCGGCAGCAAGGACAACCTCGTCCACGAGGTGTTCCGCCGGCGGATGGACGTGATGAGCCGCCAGCGCCTGGACCGGCTGCGCGCCGCGCTCGAGGCCCATCCCGGGGAGCTGGAGCCGATCCTGGCCGCCTTCGTCGAGCCTGCCCTGGACCTGGCCCTCGACCGCCACGGGCACTCCTTCATCCGCGTCATCGCGCGGGCTTACGCCGAGCACAACGAGAATCTGCGCGGTTTCCTGTCCGAGCGCTACGGGCACGTGCAGCGCGAGTTCGCCCGCGCCCTCGCCGCGTGCCTGCCGCACCTGGCCAAGGAAACCCTGTACTGGCGGCTGGACTTCCTTGGCGGCGCCCTGACCTATGCCATGGCCGATTTCGGGCTGATCAAGCGGCCCGCGGGCGTCGACGAGGCCGCCCACCGCCGCCACGCGGCGGCCGAACTGATCCGTTTCGCGGCCGCCGGATTCCAAGCCTGAGCGTTCGCGTTCCCTTTCAAACCAGATGGATACACGACATGTCTGAGAAACTGCTTGTACGCCGGGCCGCGGTCATGGGCGCCGGCGTCATGGGCGCGCAGATCGCCGCGCACCTGACCAACGCCGGCGTCGACACGGTGCTGTTCGACCTGCCCGCGAAGGAAGGCGACCCCAACGGCGTCGTGCTCAAGGCCATCGCCAACCTCGGCAAGCTCAGCCCCGCCCCGCTGGCCAGCCGTTCGCTGGCCGAGGCCATCACCCCGGCCAACTACGAGACCGGCCTGGAGCTGCTCAAGGGCTGCGACCTGGTCATCGAGGCGATCGCCGAGCGGATGGACTGGAAGCAGGACCTCTACCGCAAGGTGGCCCCGTTCGTGGCCCCGCATGCGGTCCTCGCGAGCAACACGTCCGGCTTGGGCATCAACAAGTTGGCAGAGGTTCTTCCGGAAGAATTGAGATCGCGGTTCTGCGGCGTGCACTTCTTCAACCCGCCCCGCTACATGCACCTGGCCGAGCTGATCCCGGCCCGGACCACCGACCGCGCCGTGCTCGAGGGGCTCGAGACCTTCCTGACCACGACCCTCGGCAAGGGCGTGGTCTATGCGAAGGACACCCCGAACTTCATCGGCAACCGGATCGGCGTGTTCTCGATCCTGGCCACGGCCCACCACACCGCGGAGTTCGGCCTCGGCTTCGACGAGGTCGACGCCCTGACCGGCCCGCTGATCGGCCGGCCGAAGTCGGCGACCTACCGCACCTCGGACGTGGTCGGCCTGGACACCATGGCCCACGTCATCAAGACCATGGCCGACACCCTGCCGGAAGACCCCTGGCACGCCTACTTCAAGTCGCCGGCCTGGCTCGAGGCGCTGGTCGCCAAGGGCGCGCTGGGCCAGAAGACCGGCGCCGGCGTGTTCCGCAAGGCCGGCAAGGACATCCTGGTCCTCGACCTGGAGAAGCAGGACTACCGCCCGGCCGACCGCAAGGCCGCCGACGAGGTGGTCGAGATCCTCAAGACGAAGGACCCGGCCGAGAAGTTCCGCAAGCTGCGCGAGAGCCAGCACCCGCAGGCCCGGTTCCTGTGGGCCGCGTTCCGCGACCTGTTCCACTACAGCGCCTATCACCTGGCGGACATCGCCGAGACCGCCCGCGACGTCGACCTGGCCATCCGCTGGGGCTACGGCTGGTCGCTGGGCCCGTTCGAGACCTGGCAGGCGGCGGGCTGGAAGCAGGTGGCGCAGTGGATCGCCGACGACATCGTCGCCGGCAAGGCCATGAGCAACGCGCCCCTGCCCGACTGGGTGTTCGATGGCCGCGAGGGCGTGCATGCGGCCGAGGGCAGCTACAGCCCGGTGCAGGACGCCAAGCTGCCGCGGTCGTCGCTGGCCGCCTACCGGCGCCAGCGCTTCCCGGACCCGCTGCTGGGCGAGTCGTTCGCGCAGGGCGAAACCGTGTTCGAGAACGACGGCGTGCGCCTGTGGACCGACGGCGACGACGTGGGCGTGGTCAGCTTCAAGACCAAGATGCACACCGTCTCCGACCAGGTCCTCGACGGACTGCAGGAAGCGATCGGCATCGCCGAGAAGAAGTTCGCGGGCCTGGTGATCTGGCAGCCGAAGGAGCCCTTCTCGGCCGGCGCCGACCTGGCCGGCGCGCTGGGCCTGCTCCAGGCCGGCAAGGTCGATGCCTTCGAGGCGATGGTGGCCAACTTCCAGGCCACCAGCCAGCGCATCAAGTACGCGCTGGTGCCGGTCGTGGCGGCGGTGCGCGGCATGGCCCTGGGCGGCGGCTGCGAGTTCCAGATGCACAGCGCCCGCACCGTGGCCCACCTCGAGAGCTACATCGGCCTGGTCGAGGCCGGCGTCGGCCTGCTGCCGGCCGGTGGCGGCCTGAAGGAGCTGGCGGTGCGCGCGTCCGAGGCCGCGGGCCCGGGCGGAGACGTGTTCGCCGAGCTCAAGAAGACCTTCGAGACGATCGCCATGGCCAAGGTCTCGACCTCCGCCGTGGAGGCCAGGGAGCTGGGCCTCATGCGCGCCGGCGACAAGGTCGTGTTCAACGCCTGGGAGCTGCTGCACATCGCCAGGGAGGAGGCCCGCGGCCTGGCCGAGACCGGCTACCGCCCGCCCCTGCCCGCGCGCCGCATCCGGGTCGCCGGCGACGTCGGCATCGCCACCTTCCGCATGCTGCTGGTGAACATGCTCGAGGGCCGCTTCATCAGCGAATACGACGACGAGATCGCCACCCGCATCGCCACCGTGCTGTGCGGCGGCGAGGTCGACCGCGGCGCGGTGGTGGACGAGGACTGGCTGCTGCGCCTGGAGCGCAAGCACTTCGTCGAGCTGGCCCAGCAGGACAAGACCCAGGCCCGCATCGCCCACATGCTCAAGACCGGCAAGCCGCTGCGCAACTGACCGACGACGACACAGGACACCAGACCATGAGCAAGCAGATCCAGGACGCCTACATCGTCGCCGCCACCCGCACCCCGGTCGGCAAGGCCCCGAAGGGCGTCTTCCGCAACACCCGTCCCGACGAGATGCTCGCCCACGTGCTCAAGGCCGTGGTCGCGCAGGCGCCGGGCATCGACACCAGCCGCATCGACGACGCCATCATCGGCTGCGCGATGCCCGAGGGCGAACAGGGCATGAACGTGGCCCGCATCGGCGTGCTGCTGGCCGGCCTGCCGAACACCATCGCCGCGCAGACCATCAACCGCTTCTGCTCCTCCGGCCTGCAGGCCGTGGCGCTGGCGGCCGACCAGATCCGGCTCGGCAACGCCGACCTGATGCTGGCCGGCGGCACCGAGTCGATGTCGATGGTGCCGATGATGGGCAACAAGGTCGCGCTCAGCCCGCAGGTGTTCGCGCGCGACGAGAACGTCGCCATCGCCTACGGCATGGGCATCACCGCCGAGAAGGTGGCCGAGGAGTGGAAGGTCTCGCGCGAAGACCAGGACGCCTTCGCCCTCGCCTCGCACAGGAAGGCGCTCGCGGCCCAGGCCGCCGGCGAGTTCGCCCAGGAGATCACGCCCTACGAGGTGGTCTCGCGCGTGCCCGACCTCGCCGGCAATACCGTGCGGCTGAAGAAGCTGCTGGTCGAACAGGACGAGGGCCCGCGCGCCGACACCTCGGCCGAAGGGCTGGCGAAGCTGCGCACCGTGTTCCGCAACGGCCAGTTCGGCGGCTCCGTCACCGCCGGCAACTCCTCGCAGATGAGCGACGGCGCCGGTGCGGTGCTGCTGGCTTCCGAGCAGGCGATCAAGGACTACGGCCTGACGCCGCTGGCCCGCTTCGTCAGCTTCTCGGTCGCCGGCGTGCGCCCGGAGGTGATGGGCATCGGCCCGATCGCCGCGATCCCGAAGGCGCTCAGGCAGGCAGGTTTGACCAGGGACCAGCTGGACTGGATCGAGCTCAACGAGGCCTTCGCCGCCCAGGCGCTGGCCGTGATCCGCGATTCGGAGCTGGACCCGGACAAGGTCAACCCGCTCGGCGGCGCGATCGCGCTCGGCCATCCGCTGGGCGCGACCGGCGCGATCCGCACCGCGACCATCGTCCACGGCATGCGCCGCAGGAAGCACAAGTACGGCATGGTGACGATGTGCATCGGCACCGGCATGGGCGCGGCGGGGATCTTCGAGTCGCTCTGACCCTCCCGCCCCCCCTGTCGCAGAAAAACGGCGCCCCCCGGGGCGCCGTTTGCGCTTGTCCCTGACGCGCGTCGTCCGGTCAGCCGCGTACCGGCGCATCGGGCTGCGCCTGGATCTGCTGCGAGCTTCTGGAGTCCTCCTGCGCGGCTGCAAGCAGCCTGTTTCCGCGTTCGAGCATCGCCAGCATCTCCGGCGAGGTCCCGATCGCGGCAAAGGCCAGTGACACCTCGGCCTCGTCGCCCGAACGCAGCGCGGCCGAGAGCCGGTCGATGGGCGGACACCCGAAGCAGGGCGCCTGCGCCCTGCGCTGGTTGACCGCCGGCTCGGGTTCCGCCGGCAGGCCTGGTCGGTGGTCCGGGTGATCGGGATGGCCAGGCGCCTGCTGCTGCGACGGGTGGACCTGCGGCGTGCGCCCGGACGCGACGTAGTCCAACCGGTCCACTTCGCGCGGCCGCGTCGCGGGAGCGAACCGCAGCGTGGGCGGGTCGATGTCTCCCGTCTGCCGGATCCCGTGGTCGCGCTGGAAATCCAGCAGCGCGCCCTGCATCCCGATCCGGTAGACGCCATCACGATCCAGCGGTCCGCCATCAGCCGCGCGATACCCTTCCCCGCCCATGACGCGCTGCAGGTCGCGGATCCGCGGATCGGACGCTCCCAGCCGGAAGGTACCGTCAGCGGGCACGGGGCGTGGCTGGACGTTCGTGCGGTGGACGGCGTCCACGGGCAGCCGGCCGCTGGCCAGGTCGTCGACATAGTTGCGGAACTGCAGGTAGTAGCGCGAATCCATTTCCATGTGCACGTGGATCCGGCGCGTGTCCACGTCACTCTGGATGCCGAGCGTCTGTCCGTACTCCACCGCGTCCCCGACATCGACTTCGATATCGCTCATGTGGCGGATGCGGGCGATGACCTCCCCGCCCCGCCGATCGAGGATGTCCACCAGTCCCTCGCGATCGCGCCGCGCGCCCACGACGCCGGCAACCGGGGCCGGCACATGCACCCTGCGTCCATGGCGGGTGCCCGGATCCCGGTCGGGATGGGACAGGATGAAATCCTTCTTGATCAGTACCTGGTCCGTTGCGAGCCCGTAATCGCGGAACCGGCCCCCGACCGGCCGTGGGAACTCGATCTCCTCGATCCGACCGCCGACATAGGCGAACACGCGTCCACGCTCGCCGCCGACGATCGACCCGTCCACCATCCGCACGCCCCGGCTGTCCCCGGGATGATGCAGCACGAGGCTGTCGAACCCGGTCACCGGCTCGTTCAGCTGCGTACCCTGCCCATGGACCCGGACCGGCGAACCGTCTCGATCGCGCGGCGGTCCCAGTTGCTGGATGCGGTAGGCCGCCGGCCCGGGCGGCGTGGCGTTCTGCATGGTCATGGCCCCTCCCTGGCCGGTTGTTCGCCTGTCGGGCGCTGCACCCGGACTTGCGTTCAGTCCTCATCGTCCCTGTAGTACTGCCCTTCGTACTCGAGCAGGCGCCGGCACTCGTCGGGCCATCGGCACCCCTCGAACGGGTCCAGGGTCCAGTCCTGCGTCAGGTACCAGCAGTCGCCTCGCCAGGTGAAAGTGGTGATGCGGCCGGGCGTGTCGACGGCGTGCTGCCGGGGAGACACTTGCCGGATCTGCACTTCGGTCACCGGACGGAGGAGAGGCTTACCCTCGGGATCGACTCCGGTCCATTGCTCCCCTGCGCGCAGCCACGCACTGTCCGATACATACACACTCCGATGCGCGTCGTAGCGGTAAAGATCGTGCAACGGATGATCTTGGTCGACCGTTTCCCACTGTGGATTGGCCGGATCACCGGGTTCGGTATTGTGCTGCTCGTAGTACGGGCCCTTGACCTCGTAGGGCCGGGCGGTGAATCGGACCTGGAGGTCGCCGCTGTTGAAGAATGCGCGGATGAACTCCTCGAAGTCCTCCGAGGGACAGGTCGGCTCGACCCCCACGGGCAGCCGGATCCGTCCGGGCATCATGGGCGGCATGGCATCACTGGAGCGTGCTTCGGACTGCCCCGGGGCAGCCGGAGCCATCTGCGGGGCCTGCCGCCCGCCGGGGCCCGTCGCCGACGACGGCGACGGCGACGTCCTGCCGCTGCACGCCACGCCCGCCATCAGCGCAGCGGTGGCCCAGAGGGCCCGGGCGGCCGTGCCTGCCGCCACCGTCCTGACCACCCTGGAATCAGGTCTGCCTGTCCTGGCCTGCTTCATCCGTCACCATCCCTGTCGACGCATCGCCACGGGGATCCGTCCCCTCGCCCCGCTCTGCGCACCATCCTACACGCATCCCGCGCCCGTGGGCGGTCGGCTCAGCTGATGTCGGTCACGCCCAGTTCGCGCAGTGCGCTGGCCATGGCCTCGCTGGCGGCTTCGCTGAGCTTCTCGTGGTCGAGCGCGAAGCGGATCGTCGCCTCGACCAGGCCAATGTGGGTACCGCAGTCGAAGCGCGTGCCGCGGAAGCGGTAGGCGTCGATCTGCTGCTCGCCCAGCAGGCTGGCGATGGCGTCGGTGAGCTGGATCTCCCCGCCGGCGCCGCGGCCGGTCTTCTCCAGATGGTCGAAGATCGCCCCGGGCAGGATGTAGCGGCCGACCACTGCCAGGGTGCTCGGCGCCTCATCGGGCCTTGGCTTCTCGACCATGCGCCGGATCGCACCGCTGCGGTCGCGGAAGTCCCCGGTCTCGACGATGCCGTAGCTGCCGGTCTGCTCGCGCGGCACGTCCTGCACCGCGATCGCGCCGACGCCGTGGGCCTCGGCGTGGTCGGCCATCTGCTTGAGCGCGCCCGGGCCGTTGCGGTTCCAGATCAGGTCGTCGGGCAGCAGCACCGCGAACGGCTCGTCGCCCACCACCGGCTTCGCGCACAGCACGGCATGGCCCAGGCCCAGGGCCTCGGCCTGGGTGACGAACACGGCACGGACGCCTTCGGGCAACACGTTGCGCACCAGCTCGAGCTGCTCGTGCTTGCCGGCCTTCTCGAGCTTCTGCTCGAGTTCGTAGGCCTTGTCGAAGTAGTCGGCCACCGCGTGCTTGTAGCGGTTGGTCACGAACACCAGGGTGTCGCAGCCGGCCTCGATCGCCTCGTCCACCGCGTACTGGATCAGCGGGCGGTCGACGATCGGCAGCATCTCCTTGGGAACGGTTTTCGTGGCAGGGAGGAACCGTGTTCCCAGTCCAGCGACCGGGAACACCGCTTTTCGGATGCGTCGGGTCATGTCTTTCTAGCCTGTCGTGCGGGGAATGCGACGACGGTGCCCGTGTCCTCGCGCTCGGCCTCCGCATCCGCGTTGCCGGGACGGAATTCGGGGAGCGTCTCGCGCAGCAGGCGCGCAAGCTCCTCGGTATCGAATGCGGCCACCGCCTCGCGCATGCGCGCGAGCGCCGGCTGGAGCTTCTCCGCGGACACCGAACGGGCCTCGGCCTGGAGGATCTTCGGGTGCACCGTCGGACGGTACCGTTCGTCGGCGTGGAACAAGGTTTCGTGGAGTTTCTCCCCGGGCCGCAGCCCGGTGTAGACGATCGCGATGTCGCGCTCGGGCTGCTTGCCCGCCAGCCGGATCATCTGCTCGGCCAGCAGCCGGATCGGTACCGGCTCGCCCATGTCCAGCGTGTACACCGCCTCGCGCGCGCCGATCGCCACCGACTGCATGATCAGCTGGCAGGCCTCGGGGATGGTCATGAAGTAGCGCGTGACCTCCGGATGGGTCACGGTCACCGGCCCGCCGCTGCGGATCTGTTCGCGGAACAGCGGCACGACGCTGCCGGCCGAATCGAGCACGTTGCCGAAGCGCACGGTTACGAAATGGGTGCCGTCGGTCTGGGCCATCGACTGGCACACCATCTCGGCCAGGCGCTTGGACGCGCCGAGCACGTTGACCGGATCGACCGCCTTGTCGGTGGAGATCAGCACGAAGGTGCCGACCCGGGCCGCGCGCGCCTCGCGCGCCACCACCTCGGTGGCCAGCACGTTGTTGCGCACCGCTTCGCGCAGCTGCCCTTCCAGCACCGGGACCTGCTTGTAGGCCGCGGCATGGAACACCGCGTCGGGGCTGGACAGGCGCAGCGCATGGCGGATCACCGCCGGATCGCCGCAATCGCCGAGCACCGGCACGCAGCGGATCTGCGGGAAGTCGCGCCGCAGTTCCGACTCGGTCTTGATCAGCGCCAGCTCGTCGATCTCGACCAGCGCGATCGTCGACGCCCCGTGCCGGGCGCACTGCCGGCACAGCTCGGCGCCGATGGAACCGCCGGCGCCGGTCACCAGCACGCTGCGGCCGCCGAGCCATGCGCGGATCGCCTTCCAGTCCGGCGTGACCGGCTTGCGGCCGAGCAGGTCCTCGATCGCCACCTCCTTGAGTTCGCCCGGCAGCGAACGCCCTTCGAGCATGTCGTCGAGCCGCGGCACCATGCGGAACGGAAGCCCGGTGCGTTCGCAGGCGGCCACCACGCGGCGCATCGTGGCCGCGTCCACCGAGGGCATTGCGATCACCAGCAGTTGGGCCGCCGTCTCCGGCGCGATCCGGGCCACGTCCTCGACCCGCCCCAGCACCGGTACGCCCTGCAGCCGGCTGCCGCGCAGCTTGGCCGCATCGTCCAGGAAGCCGACCGGGACATACGCCCCGGTCCTGCGCAGGTCGCGCACCAGGGTTTCGCCGGCCCGCCCCGCGCCCAGGATCAGCACCCGCAGCGCGGCCTTGTCGGTGCGCGCGATCTGGTGGTCCTTCCACGCCCTGTAGACCAGCCGGGGCATGCCCAGCAGCGCGGTGAGCAGCAACGGGTACAGCAGCAGCACCGAGCGCGGCACCTGGTCGAGCCGGCGGTTGAAGACGAACAGCACCAGCATGATCGCCAGCAGGCCGACCATCGCCGCCTTCAGGATATTGACCAGGTCCGGCAGGCTCGCGAAGCGCCACACGCCGCGATACAGGCCCACCTGCCAGAACACCGCGCCCTGCGCGAGCAGGACGAGGAGGATCTCGGTCGCCTCGATCCCCGGCGCGGGACCGGCCGGCAGCATCGCGTAGCGGAAATGATGGAGCGCGGCCCAGCACATCCAGACCATGGCCAGGTCGTGGGCGACGATGGCGAGGCGAGGCGCCGCCATGCTGACCCGATCCTTCCAGTTGAGCATCTTCAGGGGTTCCTTTTCCCGACCCGGTCCGTTCGTCCGGTCCCGGCGGCGCCGCGGAGCATCGCCCATGCCAGTGCGGACACCGACAGGAACATCAACCAGACCGCGATGATAATCGCCGAAGTGCCTGAACGCAGAACGAACATCATCATCGATGCAATGGTTGCTGCTGCGGTGTAGGCGAGCGTCACCGGCACGTGCGAACCCGCCTTGCGCGCCCAGACCTGGTAGGCATGGGTCACGTGCGGCCGCCACCAGGCCTCACCCGCCAAGATGCGCGAAGCCAGCGTCAAGGACGCGTCAACGAGGAACGGCAGCAGCGGCAACGTCCACAGCAGGCGGGCATCGGGATGCACCCCCGCCGCGCCAAACGCGAACAGCGAGGCCAGCGCATAGCCGAGCGCCCCGCTGCCGACGTCGCCCAGGAAGATCCGGGCGCGCGGGAAGTTGTAGGGCAGGAAGCCGAGGATTCCCGCGGCGAGCGCCAGCCCCGCCCACCACACCGCGCCCTGCCCCGCCATCAGCGCCCAGGCGACGGCCGCCACCAGCGCCTGGGCTGCGGCGATGCCGTCGATGCCGTCCATGAAGTTCCAGACGTTGACCAGCACGAGCACGGCCGCGAACGCGACCGCGATGTCGAGCGGGCTGCCGCCGCGCGACCACAGCGCGCCTGCGAGCAGGGCGGCGGCGACCGCGTGCACCGCGAGCCGCGCCAGCGCGGACAGCGGGCGATGGTCGTCCAGCCAGCCGATCCCGGCGACCAGCGCCAGGCCCGTGCCCGCCAGCAGGCAGGCCGGCCACGCATCCGGGGCGGCGAGCGCAAGCGCGAACAGGGCCGCCAGCAGGACCAGCACGATCGAAATGCCACCACCCCGCGGCGTGGCGGCGCGGTGGCTGCGGCGCTCGCCCGGCAGGTCGATCAGCCGGCGTCGCAGCGCGTAGGCCCGGGCGGCGGCGGTGGCGCCGGCGCCCAGCGCGACGCCGGCCAGCACCCAGGCCAGGGCCAGCCCCGCCATCAGACGACCGCGTAGTTGAGCAGCGGCTTGATCGTGCCCCACTCCTTGCAGCTGGGGCATTGCCAGTGGTGGCTGCGCGCGCCGAAACCGCAGCGGTTGCAGCGGTAGCTGGGGTTGCGCACCAGCAGCTGCTCGGTGATCAGGCGCAGGTCCTGGAGGGTCCCGGCGAGGTCGGTGTTCTCGGCCAGGGTGAGGTCGATCAGCGCCGCCTCGCCGCGCACCGAGGGGCGGTCCTTGAGCTGCCGGGTCAGGTACTCGCGCGCGGCATGCACGCCGTCCTGCGCCTCGACCAGGCGGGTCAGCGCCAGCACCGGGGCGATGCCGCGGTAGTGCTCGCTCATCTCGGCCAGGAACTTGCGCGCGCCGGCCGCGTCGCCCACGCGCTCGTAGGCGGCCAGCAGCGCGGGCAGCACCTCGGGCAGGAAGTCGGTGTCGTGGCGGGCGGCGCGCTCGTAGGCGCGGATCGCGGCGGCGTCGTTGCCGGCATCGGTTTCCAGCCGCCCCTCGAGGATGCCGGCGCGCACCGAGGTCGAGTCGGCGGCGTAGGCGCGCGCGACCGCGGCCCGCGCCGCCTCGAGATTGCCGGCCAGGCGCTCGCGCTCGGCCAGCTCGCATTCGAAGTGGGCGATCAGCTTGCCCATCGGCTCGCCGGTGGCGGCCTCGTAGCGGGTCGCGTTCTCGATCGCCTTGGCCCAGTCGCGCTCGGCCTGGTAGATCCCGATCAGGTGCCTGAGCGCCTGCGGGGCGCGCTGGTCGATCCGGGCCAGGTCGGTGAACACCACCTCGGCGCGGTCGAGCAGGCCGGCCTTCATGTAGTCCTCGCCGAGCCCGAGCAGGGCCTGGACCTTCTGCTGGTCGCTCAGGTCCGGGCGCTGCGCCAGGCCCTGGTGCAGGCGGATCGCGCGGTCCACCTCGCCACGGCGGCGGAACAGGTGCCCGAGCGCGAGCTGGGTCTCGAAGGTCTCCTTGTCCAGCTCGGCGATGTGCAGGAACAGCTCGATCGCCTTGTCGGGCTGTTCGTTGAGCAGGTAGTTCAGGCCCCGGAAGTAGGTGGTCGACAGCCGGCTCACCTGGGTGTCGCTGTGGCGCTCGCCTCCCCGCCGGCCCACCACCCAGCCGCTCAGGGCGGCCAGCGGCAGCAGCAGGAAGAACCAGAACCACTCGCTGACGAATGCCATGGTTCAGACTCCCGTGTCTTGGGGGGGAAGCGGGCCCTGCCGGTCCGCGGGGCGCGCGTCGCGCAATCTTCGCCGCAGCGGGATGACCACGCCCAGCGCCAGCGCCAGGCCGCCGCACAGCGCGCCGAGCAGCAGCGCCGAAAGCAGCATCACGCCCAGGCTGGCGGCGATGCCGGTGAAACCCAGGTCCAGGACCACCACCTGCCGGTTGAGCGCCCCCACCGCGGCGCCGAGCGCCACGACCACCAGCGCGACGAGGACCCTGATCAGCCGCATGCGCGAGGCCGGCGGCCTAGTCCTCCGCCGGCAGCGGGATCACGTCCGTGACCCGCTCGCGCAGGTCCTTGCCGGGCTTGAAATGGGGCACGTACTTGCCCGGCAGCGCGACCGCGTCGCCGGTCTTGGGGTTGCGGCCCGTGCGCGGGGGCCGGAAGTGCAGCGAGAAGCTGCCGAAACCGCGGATCTCGATCCGGTCCCCCTGGGCGAGCGACGCGGCCATCATCTCCAGCAGCGACTTCACCGCGAGGTCGACGTCGTCGGCCTTCAGGTGCGCCTGGCGCTGGGTGAGGATCTCGATCAGTTCCGATTTGGTCATCGTTCGACACGCCCGTGGAAGCTGCGGGCGGCCCGGCAACGCCGGACCGCCCACCGGTCAAGCCGTCCGGCCCCGGGCGGGGCCGGACCTCCGCGGCCGAGGCCGCCGTCGCACTTACTCGGACTTGTTCTCCAGCTGCTCGCGCAGCAGCGCGCCCAGCTTGGTGGTGCCGCTGGAGGCTTCCGCCGCCGCCTTGTTGTACTCGGCGAGGGTCTCGGCCGCCTCGGCCTCGTCCTTGGCGCGGATCGACAGCTGCAGGGTGCGGCTCTTGCGGTCCTGGCCGATGTACTTGGCCTCGATCGCGTCGCCGACCTTCAGGTGCTGGCTGGCATCGTCGACGCGCACGTCGGCGATGTCGCGCGCGGCCACGTAGCCCTCCACGCCGTCGCCCAGGTCGATGACCGCACCCTTGGCGTCGACTTCCTTGACCGTGCCGCTCACCTTCGAGCCGCGCGGGTGGTTGGCCAGGAACTGGCCGTACGGATCCTGCTCGAGCTGCTTGACGCCGAGCGAGATGCGCTCGCGCTCCGGGTCCACCGCCAGCACCACCGCCTCGAGCGTGTCGCCCTTCTTGAAGTTGCGGGCCACGTCCTCGCCGGTCGAGTTCCAGCTGATGTCGGACAGGTGGATCAGGCCGTCGATGCCGCCCTCCAGGCCGATGAAGATGCCGAAGTCGGTGATCGACTTGATCTGGCCGGTGACCTTGTCGCCCTTCTTGTGGATCGCGGCGAAGGTCTCCCACGGGTTGCTGGTGACCTGCTTGATGCCCAGCGAGATGCGGCGGCGCTCCTCGTCGACGTCCAGGACCATGACCTCGATCTCGTCGCCGACCTGGACCACCTTGGACGGGTTGACGTTCTTGTTGGTCCAGTCCATCTCGGACACGTGCACCAGGCCCTCGACGCCCGGCTCGATCTCGACGAACGCGCCGTAGTCGGTGACGTTGGAGACCTTGCCGAAGACGCGGGTGTTGGGCGGGTAGCGGCGGGCGATGTTCTCCCACGGATCCTCGCCCAGCTGCTTCAGGCCCAGCGAGACGCGGTTGCGCTCGCGATCGTACTTGAGCACGCGGACCTCGAGCTCCTGGCCGACTTCCACCACCTCGGACGGATGGCGCACGCGCTTCCAGGCCATGTCGGTGATGTGCAGCAGGCCGTCGATGCCGCCCAGGTCGACGAACGCGCCGTAGTCGGTGAGGTTCTTGACCACGCCCTTGAGCACGGCGCCCTCGACCAGCTTCTCCATCAGCGCCTCGCGCTCCTCGGAGTGCTCGCTCTCGACCACGGCGCGGCGCGAGACGACCACGTTGTTGCGCTTGCGGTCGAGCTTGATGAGCTTGAACTCGAGTTCCTTGCCCTCGAGGTACACCGGGTCGCGGACCGGGCGCACGTCGACCAGCGAGCCCGGCAGGAACGCGCGGACGTCCTTGATGTCGACGGTGAAGCCGCCCTTGACCTTGCCGCTGATGCGGCCGACCACGGTCTCGTTCTTCTCGAGCGCTTCCTCCAGCTCGTCCCAGACCATGGCGCGCTTGGCCTTCTCGCGCGACAGCACGGTCTCGCCGAAGCCGTTCTCGATCGAGTCCAGCGCCACCTTGACGGTGTCGCCGACGGCGACGTCGATCTCGCCGGCGTCGTTACGGAACTGCTCGATCGGGACGATGCCCTCGGACTTCAGGCCCGCGTTGATGATCACCACGTCGGTACGCACGTCCACGACGGTACCGGTGACGATGGCGCCGGGCTTGAGCTTCGCCAGGTTGGCCTGGCTGGCTTCGAACAGTTCTGCGAATGATTCGGTCATTTGATTTACTCGGTTGATGACACAGACCGCGTGTCCATGGCGCGGGCGCCGCGGTCCACCCGTTTGTCGGCCTGCGCGGGATTGCGTATGGCCGTGAGTGTTGTGGTGGATCGAATCCGCGCGGGAACTCCCGCGCGGGGCCGTTGTCTGCCTTGTCCGACCGGCCCGGGGCGCGCCCCGCCGGCACGCCGCGGGGCGGGCCGGACGGACCGCGGGCGGGCGACGCTCGCCTGCGGTCAGGGCGCCACGACGGACAGCACGCGCCCGACCACCTCGTCGATGCCGATGCCGGTGGTATCGATGTGGACGGCCCCCGGGGCCGGCCGCAACGGCGCCACCGCGCGACTGGCATCGCGGGCGTCGCGCGCGAGGATCTCGCGCAGCAGACCGTCCATTGTGACCGAAACCCCCTTGCCCTTCAACTGTTTATAGCGCCTTTCGGCGCGCTCGCCGGCGCTGGCGGTCAGGAACACCTTGAACGGGGCGTCGGGGAAGATGACCGTGCCCATGTCGCGACCGTCCGCCACCAGCCCCGGCGGGCGCCGGAAATCGCGCTGGCGTTCCTTCAGCGCCTCCCGTACCTCCGGGATCGCGGCGATCGTCGAGGCCGCCGCCCCGGCCTCCTCGGTGCGCAGTGCGTCGGTGGCGTCCTCCCCGTCGACGAGGACCCGCAGCTCGCCGTCGGCGTCCTCGCGGAACTCGATCCGGGTGTCGCGGGTGAACCGCGCCAGCGCCCCGACGTCGGCCAGGTCCAGCCCGGCCCGGGCTGCGGCCAGGCCGATGGCCCGGTACAGGGCGCCCGAGTCGAGGTAGTGCCAGCCCAGCCGCGCGGCCACCAGGCGACTGATCGTCCCCTTGCCGGACCCCGAGGGGCCGTCGATCGTCAGCACGGGGATCGGGTCTGCCATGGGGTCTCCAGCGGGATCGGGGGACGGGGATTATCCTGCACCGGCCCGCCGCCGGGCGACGCGCCCGCCACGTCGCGGACCTTGGCTTGAACACGGGACCGGCGCGCCGCTATAATGCGCGACTTTCTTTTGTCCGCCGTATCCAGCCGGTTCTTCCAGAGGTTTCGTCATGAAGGTCCTGTCCTCCCTGAAGTCGGCGAAGGCCCGCCACCGCGACTGCAAGGTCGTTCGTCGCCGTGGCAAGGTCTTCGTGATCTGCAAGTCCAACCCGCGTTTCAAGGCGCGCCAGCGCTGAACGCGTCGCCCTCCGGTCCGCCGGACGGCAGCAAGCAGTACCCGGAGGGGTCGCAGCGATGCGGCCCCTTCTGTTTTTCGGCGCCGGCCGGTGCGCCCGTGCCGGCCGCCAACGATGCGTCATCCGTCCGCGGCGCGCCGGCATCCAGGCTCCCCCTCCGCCTGCGAGCCGCGCGGTCGAACCGTCGCGTCGGCGCGGGCGTGCCGCGTCGTCCGGATGACCAGGCGGCCCGCCAGACCGCGGACCGGCACGCTTCCGGCACCACGGCACAGCGGCTGGTCCCTGAATCTGCTAAAACCCGGGCTCGCCATTGCCAACCGGCCATCGACGGAGCCCAGACCATGCGCCTGATCCCCAGCCTCGCCCTGTCCGTACTGCTGTGCGCCGCCGCCGGCGCGGCGTCCGCCGATACCCTGCTGGTCGAACGCGCGCAGGCCAAGGCGCACGTGGCCCTGCCCCAGCGCGGCCTCACCACCGCCCAGGTCCAGGCCCGCTTCGGCGCCCCCGCCCAGCGCCTCGAGCCGCGCGGCGGCCAGAAGCCGCAGTGGCCGACCATCCACCGCTGGGTGTATCCGGAGTTCACGGTGTACTTCGAGCGCGACCGCGTGATCGACGCCGTCCTCAACCAGGCCGACCCGTCCGAAGTCGGGCCGAAGCCGGCCATCCGCTGACATCCGCCGCGCCGTCCCGCGGGGTCGCGCATAATGCGCGCCCCCGTTTCCGCGCGCCCGCCCGATGCCCGACCCGACCAAGCCGCGCTTCCCCGCCGAGTGGGAGCCGCAATCCGCAATCCTGATCGCCTGGCCGCATGCCGGCACCGACTGGGCCGAGCGCCTGGGCGAGGTCGAGGAGACCTACATCGCCCTGGTCGCGGCGATCACCCGCTTCCAGCCCGTCGTGGTCTGCGTCGCCGACGAGGACGTGGAGAGCTATGCCCGGGCGCGCCTGTCCTCGAACCGGATCGACATGGCGCGGGTGCGGTTCGTGGAGGTGCCCTATGACGACACCTGGCTGCGCGACACCGGCCCGATCAGCCTGCGCGAGGGCAACGGCTTCCGCCTGCTCGACTTCCGCTTCACCGGCTGGGGCGGGAAGTTCGGCGCGAGCCGCGACGACCTGCTGGTCGAACGCCTGCACGGGATGGGAGTTTTCTCGAACAGTGTCCGGCAACCAATTGATTTTGCATTGGAAGGGGGTGCCATCGAAACCGACGGCGCCGGCACCCTGCTGACCACCTGGCAATGCCTGCACCAGCGCCACCCCGACGCGGACCGCGACCGGCTCGGCGCGCAGCTGGCCGGCTGGCTGCACCAGGACCGGGTGCTCTGGCTCGACCACGGCTACCTCGAGGGCGACGACACCGACGCCCACGTCGACACCCTCGCCCGATTCGCCGCGCCCGACGCGATCGTGTTCCAGGCCTGCGACGATCCGGCCGACAGCCACCACGCGCCGCTGCGGGCGATGGCGGCGGAACTGGCCGCCCTGCGCACCGCCGATGGCACGCCGTACCGGCTGTTCCCGCTGCCGTGGCCACGCCCGGTGATCGACCAGGGGCGCCGCCTGGCGGCGAGTTACGCCAACTTCCTCATCGTCAACGGCGCCGTGCTGATGCCCGCCTACGGCGACGCGGCCGACGCGGACGCGGCCGCGGTGCTGGGCGAGGCCTTCCCGGGCCGCGAGGTCGTGCAGGTGCCCTGCCGCCCGCTGATCTGGCAGAACGGCAGCCTCCATTGCCTCACCATGCAGCTGCCTGAAGGCCTGCTCGCCTGAGCACGGCAGGGCGGCCGCCGCGGCCTACAATGCGCGGATGAAGACCCGCACCCTCCCCGTCGCCCTGGTCCAGGAACGCAACCATGGCGACGCCGACGCCAACCTGTCGGTGATCGAACAGCGCGTGGCCGAGGCCGCGCGCGCCGGTGCCAAGCTCGTCCTTCTGCAGGAGCTGCACAACGGCTGCTACTTCTGCCAGCACGAGTCCGTGGACGAGTTCGACCTGGCCGAACCGATCCCCGGCCCCAGCACGCAGCGCCTCGGCGCGCTGGCGAAGCGGCACGGCGTGGTGCTGGTCTCGTCGCTGTTCGAGCGCCGCGCGCCGGGCCTGTACCACAACACCGCGGTGGTGCTGGAAGCCGACGGCAGCATCGCCGGCAAGTACCGCAAGATGCACATCCCGGACGATCCGGGTTTCTACGAGAAGTTCTATTTCACCCCGGGCGACCTCGGCTTCACCCCGATCGACACCTCGGTCGGCCGCCTGGGCGTGCTGGTGTGCTGGGACCAGTGGTACCCGGAAGCGGCGCGCCTGATGGCGCTGGCCGGTGCGGAACTGCTGCTCTACCCGACCGCGATCGGCTGGGACCCTGGCGACGACCAGGCCGAGAAGGTCCGCCAGCGCGATGCCTGGGTGCTCAGCCACCGCGGCCACGCCGTGGCCAACGGCCTGCCGGTGCTGAGCTGCAACCGCGTCGGCCACGAGCCCTCGCCGCTGGGCGCCTCCGGGATCGACTTCTGGGGCAACAGCCACGTGCTCGGCCCGCAGGGCGAGTTCCTGGCCGAGGCGGCGGGCGAGCCCACGGTCCTGCTGGCCGAGGTGGACCTGGCGCGCAGCGAACACGTGCGCCGGATCTGGCCGTTCCTGCGCGACCGCCGGATCGACGCCTACGGCGACCTGCTCAAGCGCTACCGCGACTGAGGCGGCCACGGCGATGGCCCTGCGCGGGTGCGACGCCCGCGACGGGGACACCTTCGCGAGGACGGCGCCCGACGCCGCCGAGATTCGCGACTCCATCGACACCTGCAAGCTCGAGGCCCCGACCAGGGCGGGATGCCGCGCCCAGGCATGAGGTGCGCGGCGCCGGCCCTGCATCCCTGGCGGCCCGCGCGGCCTTGATCCGCCTGCACGAGCGCTTCGGCTTGCGCCGCGTGGCGGTGCGCCCGGGGATCGCCTGGCCGCACGGGCGCCGGCCGGACCTGCCGCGGGCCTTGCTCGACGGCAGCGGATCGGATCCAACCTGACGGCGCTTGATGAAAACGAACGTTCGTGCTTTTATTTGACACATGCCGTCGACGCCCGCCTCCACCAAGGGTGCCGCCACGCGCGAGGCCATCCTCGCGCGTTCCTATGCCCTGGCCTGCCGCAACGGCCTCGAAGGCCTGACCATCGGCCTGCTGGCCGAGCAGGTCGGCATGTCCAAGAGCGGGGTCTTCGCCCACTTTGGTTCGCGCGAGGACCTGCAGCTGTCCACGCTCGACTTCGCTGGCGAGCTGTTCGCCCGATCCGTCCTGGAGCCCGCGCTCAAGGAGCAGCGGGGCCTGCCGCGGCTGCGCGCGATCTTCGCCAACTGGGCCCAGTGGGTGCGCCACGACCAGGACGGCGGCTGCATCTTCCTCGCCGCCGCCAGCGAATACGACGACCGGCCGGGCGCGATCCGCGACCGGCTCCTGGCGCTCGAATCGGCCTGGCGCGAGCAGCTCGCGCGTGCCGCGCAGCAGGCGGTCGACGCGGGCGACCTCGACGCATCCACCGATCCCGCCCAGTTCGCCTTCGAGATGTACGCGATCGCGCTCGCGATCCACCACGACGCGGGATTGACCGGCTACACCGGCGCCTTGGGCCGCGGCCTGCGCGCGTTCGAACGACTCATCCAGGGCTACGCCCCCACCCGTTGATCCTTCCCCACGCGAGGAGCGCGCATGGACAGCTTGCACGACAGGAATAGCACGATCGTTCGTACTGACGACGCAGCCGGAGCGCCTGCACCCGGCGACCGTCTGGCTTCGTCTCCTTCGCCGGCCCCCACCTCGGAGGCGGCCTGGCTGGGCCGCGACTGGCGCTTCGCCCTGCTCCGAGCCGGGATGCGCGTGCTGTCGCGCGCGGCCCCGTCGCTGGCGGTGGACCTGTTCCATCGGGTCTGGTTCACCCCGCCGCGGGTCCGGCCCCGCGCCGAGGCACTGCGCTGGCTGGCGCGCGGGGAGCCGCTGGAATTCCGCGTCCACTGCCAGCCGGTCCGCGCCTGGGCATGGGGCCAGGGGCCGACGGTACTGTTGGTCCACGGCTGGGGCGGCCACGCCGGGCACCTGCGCGCGATCGGCGAGGCGCTGTGCGAGCGTGGGCTGCGCGTGGTCGCCTTCGACGCGCCGGCGCACGGACGCTCGGGTCGGAGCCGCATCGGGGGCCGCCTGGTGACCCTGGTCGAGATCGCCGACGCGCTGCGGATCGTCGCCGCCGGCGTCGGCCCGCTGCACGGGCTCGTGGCGCATTCGGGCGGTTGCACCGCGGCTGCGCTGGCGCTGCGCGGCGGCTGGGCGGGCCCGCAGCGCATGGCCCTGGTCGCCCCGTTCGCGCTGCCTTCGCAGGCGGTGCTCCCGTTCGGTCGTGCGATCGGGGCCAGCGACGCGGTGACCGCCGGTTTCAGCGAGCGCACGCAGGCCTGGCTGGGACGGCCCTGGACCGACTTCGACATGACCGGTCTTGCCGCGTCCCGCACGCCGCCACCGTCGCTGGTGGTACACGACGCCGGCGACCGCGAGGTGCCCGTGGGGCACGGCCGGGCACTGGTCGAGGCGTGGCCGGGCGCGTGCTGGATGGAGACCACCGGCCTCGGCCATCGACGCCTGCTGCGCGATCCGGCCGTGGTCGCGCGCGTGGTGGAGTTCATCGCCGACGGGCACTCCCCGCGGAGCGGCCGTCCGGCGGACTCGCGCGACGAGCTCGACCGCCTCGTCGGTCATCGCGCGCCCGCGTTGGCCTGAGCCGCGGAGGCCGTCCGGGGCGGCTTTCATTGCCGCGCGCGAGCCTCTACCCTGTCGCCCGCCCCCCAGGAAGGCGGGTCGCGCGACCCCGGCGTCCGCGCGCGTCCTTCCCCCGCGAACCCGGACCGACCCTTGGCCGACTCCCCCGCTCCTACCGGCGCCGGCTGGCGCGAACAGCCGCACGCGATCGTCGAACGCGACGGCGTGCGCTACACCCTGCTCGGCACCGCCCACGTCTCCCACGCCAGCGTCGAGGCCGTCCGCGAGGCGATCGGCTCGGGCGCGTTCGACGCGGTCGCGGTCGAGCTCGACGAACAGCGCCTGAAGGCGATGGGCGATCCCGACGCGCTGGCGAAGCTCGACCTGGTCAAGGTGGTGCGCGAAGGCAAGGTGCCGATGTTCGCCGCCAACCTCGCGCTCGCCAGCTACCAGCGGCGGCTGGCCGAACAGCTCGGGATCGAACCGGGCGCCGAACTCAAGGCCGCGGTCGAGGACGCGCAGGCGCGCGGGCTGCCGATGCGCCTGGTCGACCGCGACGTCGGGCTGACCTTCCGCCGCGCCCTGCAGGGCCTGGGCTGGTGGCAGCGCGCCAAGCTCGCGGGAGGCATCCTCGCCGGCCTGATCGTGGACGAGGACGTCGCCGAGCACGACATCGAGAAGCTCAAGCAGGGCGACATGCTGCAGGCCAGCTTCAGCGAGTTCGCCGAACAGAGCCCGGCGCTGTACGAGTCGCTGATCGCCGAGCGCGACCGCTACATGGCCGCGCGCCTGCGCGCGACCGCGGGCGACGCGCGCGAGGTGCTGGCGGTGGTCGGCGCCGGGCACCTCGACGGCCTCGCCAGGCACCTGCGCGAGGACGACGCTGACCCGGCCGCGACCGTGTCCGCGCTCGAATCGGTGAAACCCGGGTCCAGGATCCCGGTGCTCGAGATCTGCATCGGCGTGTTCCTGCTCGGTGGCTTCGCCTGGGGCTTCGCCAGCGGCGGCTTCGACGTCGGCGCCGACCTGATGCTGTACTGGGTGCTGTGGACCGGGGGCCTGGGCGCGCTGGGTTGCCTGCTCGCCGGCGGCCATCCGCTGAGCATCCTCGGCGCGTTCGTGTCGTCCCCGTTCACGCCGCTGCATCCGGCGCTGGCCTCCGGCACGGTCAGCGCGCTGATCGAGGCCTGGGTCCGCAAGCCCACGCATGCCGATTTCATGGCCCTGCGCGAGGACATCAACAGCGTGCGCGGCTGGTGGCGCAACCGGGTGGCGCGGGTGATGGTCAACTTCTTCCTGACCTCGCTCGGCACCGCGATCGGGGTCTGGACCGGCGGCGCCAGGATGCTGGCGCGGCTGTTCGGCTGACCCGCGCCGCGCTCAGAACAGGGTCGAGGCGCCGTTGGCGACGTTGTGCGCCAGCACCGGCAGGACGAGGCTGCCGGTGCGGACCCGGAACCAGACCAGCAGCAGCGCCGGGATCCCGGTCAGCGCGAAGGCGAGCGCGTCGAAGGACAGGCCGCCGTCGCGCCAGAACAGCGCGTGCCCGAGCCCGAAGGCCACGCTCGACAGCACGCCGGCCCCGCCGATGCCGCCCCAGGGGCGGCCTTCGTCGCCGCCCAGCGCACGCTGCAGCGCCAGCAGCAGCACCCCGCGGTAGAAGAGCTCTTCCTCCACGCCTGGCATGGTCCACTGGAACGCGATGGTGTCGACGTCGTCGCGGCCGCCGCCGGTCCAGGCGGCCAGTGCGAACAGCGCGATCGCGAGCCCGGAGAAGACCCACCACGCCGGGGCCGATCCCGCCGCCTGGCGCAGGACCAGGCCACAGCGCCGCGCGCCGAACGCCGGCAGCCACGCGACCACCAGCAGGCCGCCCGCGGCGAGCAGCTTGCCGGTCCAGTTCCAGCGGCTGTCGGGTACCCACGGCGGCAGCTGGCCGTAGCCGCGCGTGACCAGCACGTCGCGCAGGAGCATCAGCGCCAGCGCGATCGCCAGCCAGCCCGGGCGCACGCGCCCGCGGCCGGCGACCAGGGCCAGCAGGCCGACAAGGCCGGCATGGATCGCGATTTCGACGAGCGCGTCGTGCATCGGGTTCCCCCACGGCATCCGCGGGGCCGGTGACGGGGCCGGCCCGCGCGGTCCTCCCTCAGGCGCCTCCTGCCCCGGCCGGCGCGGCGTCAGGCTCGCGCACGCCGCGCGCGCGCCGCACCAGGCGCGCGGTGCCGGCACGCAGGTCGTCGAGGATGGCGTAGATCGTCGGCAGGAACAGCAGGCTGACCACGGTCGAGAACGCCAGGCCGCCGGCGATCGCGCGCGCCATCGGGTAGTACGGCGGCATGCCGTCAGGGGTATCGGTGTGCAGCGCGATCGGGATCATGGCCAGGATCGCCGTGCCCATCGTCATCATGATCGGGCGCAGGCGCTCGCGGCTGCCCTCCACCAGCGCCTCGGTCCGGCCCACCCCGCGCCGGCGCAGGTTGTTGATGTGCTCGATCATGACGATGCCGTTGTTCACCACCACGCCCATCAGCACCAGGATGCCGATCACCGCCATGATGTTCATCTCGGTGCCGGTGATCCAGAACAGCCAGTACACGCCGAAGATCGAGAACAGCACGCAGGACATGATCGCGGTCGGGAACAGCAGGGACTCGAACACCGCGGCCATGATCACCAGCATCAGCACCAGCGCGATCATGATCGCGCGCACCAGCTCGGCAATGCCGTCGAAATTGATGTCGAAACCCATGCCGGAGAACGTGTAGCCGTAGCCCGGCGGGAACTCCACTCCCTTCAACGCGGCCTCGATCGAAGCGCGCGCCTCGTCCATCGGAACGCCCTGCGCCAGGCCCGCCTCGATCTGCAGCATCGTCTGCCGGTTGAGCCGCCGGATCGAGCGCGCCGCCGGGTTCACGCCGACGTCGACCATGGCCAGCAGCGGCACCTGGGTGCCGTTGGGCGCGCGCACCATGAACCCTTCCAGGTCCTCGATCCCGTAGTCGTCGGATCCGGCGAAGCGCACGTTCACCGGGATCTCGACATCGCCGCGGTGGAAGTCGCGCAGCGACGCGCCGCGCAGCGCCATGCCCACGAACTGGGCCACGGATTCGGCACTGAAGCCGTAGGCGGCCGCGCGTTCGCGGTCCACGCGCACCGAAAGCTCGGTGTTGGCGTCGCCGGTGTCCACGCGCACGTCGCGCAGCTTCTCGTTGCGCGCGAGCAGCGGCACGATGTCGTCGGCCAGCTCCTTGAGCACTTCGGTCGAGTCGCCGACCAGGCTGAAGCGGATGCCCTCGCCGCCGCTGCCCATGCCGCTGGGCCAGCCGAGGCCGATCTTGGCCCGGGCCGACTGGGGCAGGCCCTTGCGCAGCTCTTCCTGCAGCTTCTGGTTGAGCTCGCGGTCGTTGGTGGTCAGGTACAGGCGGGTGAAGGCCCAGCCCTGTTCGCTGTAGCGGCTGTATACGCGGTCGATGTGGAAACGCTCGCGGTTGGCGTTGACGTACTCCTCGACCCGCGCCACCTCGCGCCCCATCTCTTCCTTGGAGTAGGCGCCCTTCCACTGGTAGTAGATGTTGATCTCGTCGGGGTCGATGTCGTCGCCGCCGCCCTTGGACTGGGTGATCGGCACGGCGCTGGCCAGGCTGATGGCCAGGATCCCCGCCACGCTCCATCCGCGGTGGGCCAGCGTCCACCGCAGCAGCCGCGCGTAGCCGTGCTGCAGCCGGGTGATGAACGGCGACTTGACCGCCGGCGGGGTCTTCATCCGCGCCGACAGCATCGGAATCAGGCTCACCGCCACCAGCCACGAGGCCAGCAGCGAGACCGAGATCGTCACCGCCAGCTGCGAGAGGTAGATGGTGATGATGTTGGTCTCGCCGAAGATCATCGGCAGGAACACCACGCAGTGGCACAGGGTGCCGGCCGACAGCGCGATCGCCACGTGGCGGGTGCCGATGATCGAGGCCAGCACCGGCTGGTCGGGGTACTTCTCGCGTTCCTGGTAGATGCTCTCGACCACCACGACCGCGTTGTCGACCAGCATGCCGACCGCCAGCAGCAGGCCCATCATCGAGATGATGTTGAGGGTGATCCCGGCGAAGTACATGAAGCCGAGGGTCATGATGAAGCAGATCGGGATCGCCGCCGTCACCATCAGGGTCGAGGGCCAGTGGCGCAGGAACGCGTACAGGACGATGATCGACAGCGCCAGGCCGATCGCGCCGGCCTCGGCCAGCGCCAGCAGCGAGCCGGTCACCGCCTCTCCCTGGTCCTGGATCACCTCGATGCCGACGTCGCGCAGCGCCGGATCCTGCTGCAACTGCGCGAGTTCGGCGCGCACCGCGCGCGAGAGGTCGACCAGGTTGGCGGAACGTTCCTTGTATACGTCCACGCCGACGCTCGGCCGGCCATCCAGCTGGCGGACGTAGTTCATCCGCTCGGGGCGGATCTCGACCGTGGCGATGTCCGACAGGCGGGTGCCGCGCTGGTCCAGGCGCAGGTCGCGCAGGTCCTGCAGGGACTGCAGCTCGCCGCGCGGCTGCACCCGCAGGCGCTGGCTGCCCTCGGTGATCTGTCCGCCCGACACGGAGAAGTTCGCCGCCTGCAGGCGCTGCACCAGGTCGTTGAGCGCGATCCCGTGCGCGACCAGGCGGTCCTTGTCCAGGCCCACCAGCACTTCCTGCCTGGCCACGCCCTCGATCTCGACCCGCGCGACGCCGGGCAGGCGCTCGAGCCGCTGCTTGATGTCGCGTTCGATGAGCTCGGCCCGGGCGCTGAGGTCCTGCCGGCTGGTCAGGCGCAGGTGGATCGCCTCGCGGTCGCTGGTGCTCCAGCGGTACACGAAGTAACGGCGGAAGTCGTCGGGAAGCTCGTCGCGCACCGCGTCGATCCGCTCGCGGGCTTCCGACGCGGCGATGGCGATGTCCCGGTCCCAGTCGCTGAACTCGACCTGGATCTGCCCTCCATCCGCGCCGGCGCTCGACTTCATCGTCTTGATGCCGGACATCGTCGAGAGCGCTTCCTCGACCGGCCGCAGGATGTTGCGCTCCACTTCTTCCGGCGTGGAGCCGGGGTACGGCAGCGAGACGAAGAAGAACGGGATCGTGGCCTCGGGCTCGGCTTCCAGCGGCAGCCGGAACGAGGCGATCAGGCCGATCACCACCATCGACACGAACAGCATGATGGTGGTGACGGGGCGGCGGATCGACAGCTCGGTGATGTTCATCGCCTCAGCCCCGTGCGCCGGCCGGATCCAGCGGGTCGTTCTCGTGCGCCAGCACCTCGGCCACGGCGGCGGCCGTGCGCCGTGCCCGGCGCCCGCGCTCGGCGTAGTACTCGTCGGGCTTGCGGTCGAGCAGGTCGTACACCACCGGGATCACCACCAGGGTCAGCAGGGTCGAGACCAGCAGGCCGCCGATCACCGTGATCGCCATGGGCGAGCGCACTTCCGCGCCGGGGCTGCCGAACAGCGGCGCCAGCGCCAGCGGCATGAAGCCGAACACCGCGGTCAGGGTGGTCATCATGATCGGACGCAGGCGCGAGCGGGCGCCCTCGACCAGCGCCTCGCGTTTGGCCACGCCGGCCTCGCGCAGCTGGTTGACCTTGTCGACCAGGATGATCGCGTTCTTGACCACCAGGCCGACCAGCAGGATCAGGCCGATGAACACCACCACCGAGATCGGCGAGCCGGTCAGCACCAGCGCCCCGATCGCCCCCACCAGGGCCAGCGGGATGGTGAACAGGATGACGAACGGGTGCAGCAGCGACTCGAACTGCGAGGCCATCACCAGGTACACCAGGAACACGGCCAGCCCGAACGCGAACAGCAACGAGCGGACCGAGTCGTCGAGTTCCTCGCCCTGGCCGCCGATGCGCATGTCCACGTCGGTGCCGATCGGGTTCTCGGCCACCATCCGCTGCACCTCGGCGACCGCGGTGCCCAGGTCGATGCCGCGCAGGTTGGCCGAGACGATCGCCACCCGGCGCTGGTCGGCGCGGTGGATCTCGCTCGGGCCGGTCGTGGCCACGATGTCGGCCACCGACGACAGTTCGACCGGATTGCCGCCCGAGGGATTGACGATCAGCCGGCGGATGTCGTCGACCGAGGAGCGCTCGTCCTCGCCGACCCGCACCAGCACGTCGATCTTGCGGTCGCGGAAGCTGTAGCGGGTGGCGACGTTGCCGCGCACCTTGCCCACCACCGCGTCCGCGATCTGGCGCGTGGTCAGGCCCAGCGCCGCGGCGCGCTCCTGGTCGAAGATGATCTGGATCTCCGGGAAGCCCTGCTCCACGGTCGACTTCACGTCGGCGTAGTGCGGGTTGCCGCGCAGCAGCTCGGCCATGCGCATGCCGGCGACGCGGATCTGTTCGAGGTCGCTGCCCTCGATCTCGATCTCCAGCGGCGGCGACAGCGAGAACAGCTCGGGCCGCGCGAAGTCGACCTGGGCCGAGGGCCAGGCCTGCATGCTCCGGCGCAGCTTCTCGATCAGCTCGGCCTCGCGCGAGACATCGTCCATCACCACCGTCAGCTTGCCGATGTTCTCGCCGCTTTCCGTCGGGCTCGCGTCCAGGCGCGTGCCCGTGCCGGACACGCCGTACAGCAGGCGCACGCCCGGCTCGCCGGCGTGGCGCTGCTGGAGGTCGCGGATCAGCGCGTCGGTGCGCGCCAGGGGCGTGCCCGGCGGCAGCTTGGCGGTCATCTCGAAGCGGTCCTGGGCCAGCTGCGGGATCAGGTCCATGCCCAGGAACGGCAGCACGGCGAGGGTGGCGGCGAACGCCAGCGACGCGAACAGCAGCACCGACTTCGGCCGCGCGATCGCCGCCGGCAGCATGCGCAGGTAGGCGGCCTCGGCGCGGCGGTAGGGCCACATGGCGATGTCGCTGGCCTTGCGCATCACCGGCCCGACCACGGCCGCGGCCAGGCGCCACAGCCGCACCACCGCCCACGCGGCGCCGAAGAACACCCCGCGCACCAGCGCGCCGATGCCCCGCCCGGTCGCCGCGACCGGCTTCTTCCAGCGGCTCTCCGGATTCCAGCGCGGATGCGGCGCCTCCTCCGGGAACGCCAGCGGCGGACGCCCCTTGAGCGAACTGAGCATCGGCACCAGGGTCATCGACACCACCAGCGAGACCGCGATCGCGATCGCCACCGTCAGCGCCTGGTCGCGGAACAGCTGGCCGGCGATGCCCTCGACGAACACCAGCGGCAGGAACACCGCGATCGTGGTCAGCGTGGAAGCGACCACCGCCATGAACACCTCGCGGGTGCCCGAGATCGCCGCCTCCAGGATCCCCAGCCCGCGCTCGCGCGCCTTGGCCACGGACTCGAGCACCACGATCGAGTCGTCCACCACCAGGCCGGTGGCCAGCGCCAGGCCGCCCAGCGACATCAGGTTCAGGCTCAGGCCCAGCTGGCCCATGAAGAAGAACGTCGCGATGATCGAGACCGGCAGCGACAGCGAGATCACCAGCGTGCTCCAGCCGTCGCGCAGGAACAGGAAGATGACCAGCACCGCGAGCATGCCGCCGACCACGGCGTCGACCTTGACGTCGTGCACCGCCTGGCGGATGAACACCGACTGGTCCTCGACCACGGCCAGGTCGATGTCGCGCGGCAGCTGTTGGCGGATCTGTTCCAGGCGCGCATGCAGCGCGTCCGCGGTCGCCACCGTGTTGGCGTCGCCCTCCTTGTACACCGCCAGCTCGACCGCCTCGTTGCCGGCGCTGCGGATCACCGCCTCGCGCTCGCGGTAGCCCTGGCGCACCTCGGCCACGTCGCGCAGCCGCACCGGCGCGGCGCCACCGCCATTGGAGTCGCTGCGCAGTGCCGCGATCACGTTCGGATCGCGGCTGCCCAGGATCGCCAGCATCAGCTGCCGGTTCTCGCCGGTCGAGGACTGGGCCTGCGCCGCCGAACCGCCGGCGGTGGTCAGCAGCATGTCGCGCAGCTGCTCGACGTCGGTGAACTGGTTGACGGTGCGCACCAGGTAGCGGCGCGAGCCCTCCTCGAGGCGGCCGCCGGACAGGTTCACGTTCTCCTGCTTCAGCCGCTGGACCACGTTGTCCAGCGACAGGCCGAGCTGGGCCAGCTTGCGCTGGTCGATGTGGACCTGGATCTCGTCCTCCAGCCCGCCGCCGACCTTGACCGCGGCCACGCCGGGCACCGGCTCGAGCCGGCGCTTGAGGTCGTCGTCGGCGTAGCGGCGCAGCTCCATCAGCCGGCGCACGGCTTCGGACTCGTCGTCGCCGGCCGCGGTCGAGGACAGCGCCAGGCGCATGATCGGCTGGGTGGAGGGATTGAACCGCAGCAGTACCGGCGGCTTGGCCTCGAGCGGCAGCTGCAGCGCCTCCATCTTGTCGCGCACGTCGAGACCGGCCTGCTCCATGTCCGTGCCCCAGGCGAACTCCAGCACCACGTCGCTCTGCCCGGTGCGCGAGATCGACCTGAGCTTGCGCAGCCCCTTGACCACGCCGAGCGCCTCCTCGGCCGGCTGCGAGATCAGGGTCTCGACTTCCGACGGCGCGGCGCCCTCGTAGTCGATCCGCACGGTCAGCGTCGGGTAGCTGAGGTCGGGCAGCAGCTCGACCTTCAGCGACGACAGCGAGATCAGGCCGAACAGGACCAGGGTGAGGGTCATCATCGCCACGGTCACGCGGCGACGGGTCGAGAATTCCACCAGGCCGGAACCGCCGGTGGAAGGCAGCTCGTGCGGGGACATCAGTTGCCCGCCCGCTTCGCGTCGGCCTTGGCGTCGGCCTTGGCGTCAGCCTTGGCGTCGGCCTTGTCGCCGGCCCTGGCGTCCTGCGCGACCGCGCCCTCGCCGCCGATCACCTGGACGGCGCTGCCTTCGCGCAGCGCGGACTTGCCCGCCACCACGACCTTGTCGCCCGGCTCCACGCCGCTGCGCACCTCGACCCATCCGCCGTCGGCATACCCGAGCTGCACCGCCACCCGCGACGCGGTGCCGTCGCGGACCACGTACAGCGCCGGGTCGCCGCCGTCCTCGATCAGCGCCTCGCGCGGGACCACGAGCGCGTCGGCGCGCTGGTCGTAGTTGATCGACAGGCGGCTGAACATGCCCGGCTGCAGCTCGCCGTCGCCGGCGAACGAGGCCACCACGCGGAAGGTGCCGGTCCCGGTGTCGACCACCGGCGCCACGCGGTCGACCACGCCGGTGAAGCGCTTGCCCGGCAGGGCGTCGGCCACCAGCTCGACCTGCTGGCCCGGACGCAGCTTGGCGATCTCGCGCTCGGGAACGTTGAGCGTGGCCTCGAGGCGGCTGCTGTCGACGATGCGGAAGATCGGCGAGTTGATCTGGACGAAGTTGCCCGGCTTGATGTCGCGCGAGGCGATCACGCCGGAGATCGGCGCCACCACCGTGGTGTACGACAGTTCCAGGTTGGTCAGCCGGTTGGTCGCGCGCGCATTCTCCAGGTCGTAGCGCAACTGGTCGAGGTCGTTGGCGCTGACCATCTGCTGCGCGGCCAGCTGGCGCGCACGCTCGTAGTTGGCTTCGAGCTTGCGCAGCTGGGCGGTGCTCTGCGCGGCCTGCAGGCGCGCGCGGTCGGCGTCCAGGCGCACCAGCGGCTGCCCGGCGCGGACTTCCTGGCCCTCCTCGACCAGGACCTCCAGTGCCACGCCCGAGGTCTTGGCGACCACCTGCGACTCGGCCCTGGCTTCCAGGGTGGCGGTGCTGGCGTAGCTGGCGGCGATCGTCCGGCGCCCGACCTCGGCCACTTCCACGGGGACCGCCTCGGGGCCCTTCTGTTCCGCTTCCCTGGCATTGGCGGGACCACCCCCGCCACAGCCCGACACGAACGCGGCCGTCGAGGCCAGGACGACCGCCAGCAGCGGCCCGACGGCCGGAAGAATGCGCTTGGTATGCATGGAATCTGCGGAACCCCTTTGGTGTTGTAGCAAGGTATATCACCCAGCCGGTGGCGGCATCCGCCGAAGGTCATGGTGACTCCCGGCCCTGTCCGCAGAGACGCCTGCTCGGACGTGTGCGTGACCACGAAGGTTCCCGATGCGGCGAGGCACGCGCCGGTCGCATGCCTGCGCACCCGGCCGGCGTCGCCGAATCCGCGCCGGACCGCAAGCGTTAACAGCCGGAAGGTCGCAGGCTATACTGGCCCGATTGCGCGATGTCCGGGCCTTCGGCGCCGCTCGCGATACCCACGCCAGACAGCCACTCAAGGATTGCGGACCCCATCCATGACGCGACCGTTGACGATCGCCGCCGGCCTTGCCGTCGCCCTGCTCACCCTGGCCTCGCTGCCGCGCACCGCGCCGGCCCAGGAGGCCGACGCCCCCGCCACCGGGGAGGCCGCCCCCGCCGCGCCGGCGACGACGGTCGCGGCTCCGGCCGGCAACGCCGAGGCCGGTCGCCAGCTCACCTACACCTGCGTCGGCTGCCACGGCATCGCCGGCTACAAGAACGTGTACCCGAGCTACCACGTGCCGCGCATCGGCGGGCAGTCGGCGCTCTACCTCACCAACGCGCTCAACGAGTACCGCAACGGCACCCGCCGGCATCCGACCATGGAGACGCAGGCCCGGAGCTTCTCCGACCAGGACATCGCTGACATCGCCGCCTTCCTGTCGGAGCTGACCCCATGATCCACGCGTACCGCATCGGCCGCCTGGCGGCCGCCACCCTGTTCGTCCTCGCCATCGCCGCGTGCGGCGGCAATGCCGACCATTCCGCCGGTGCCGACAGCCGCAAGGCCTCGTCGGTCGCCGACCTCCCCGACGGCCGCGTGGCCGAGGGCGAGATCCTCGCCAACGCCAAGGGCGCGGCCACCGGCCAGTCCTGCATCGACTGCCATGGCCAGGACGGCAACGCGCCGCTGGACGAGAGCTATCCGAAGATCGGCGGCCAGTACGCCGACTACCTGGCGCACGCGCTGTACCAGTACCGCGAAGGCCGCCGCGAGCATGCGCTGATGTCGCAGCAGGCCGCCCAGCTCAGCGACCAGCAGATCGCCGACCTGGCCGCCTACTTCGGCTCGCGTCCGACCCAGCTGCGCGACCTGACCGGCGTGCACTGAAGGCCCGTCGGCCCGGTGCATGAAGAAGCCCGCCCCGCGCGGGCTTTTTCGTGCCTGCCGCCTGCCGGGCGGGCCTGCCGCCGGCGCCGGACGCGCGGTCAGAGGCTGTCCGGATCCTCGTGCAGGTCGCGCTTGAACGGCACGTCCGGCGGCGCGGTCGAGTCGGCATCGACATCGACCATGTTGGGATCGCTGATCCCGCAGGCGCCACCCAGCATCAGCATCGCGACCGTGCAGCGGATCCGCTTGCCGGTGCCCGGGATCGGGATCAGCACTTCCTTGATGCTGCGCCGGACCCACTCCTCGAGCAGGGTCTCGTGCGGGACCCAGAAGCGGTCGAACGTGGTCGGCTCGTACCCGATCGGCGGGCGCTTGAGCCAGGTGCCCATGCGATCGATCTTCTCGTAGTCCTCGGTGATCGTGCCCGGCGGCAGTCCGCCGCCGGCGCGGCCGGCGTTGCCGGCCAGGCGCGGCCGGCCATCGGCGTCGAACAGGCCGGAAGGACTGCCGGCGCGACCGCCTGGAACGTTGCGGTCCGAATCGCCCCAGTCGTCGCCGCGGCGCGGGGACGGCAGTGCACCGGGCCTCGGCGTCGAGTCGAGGCCGGCGCCGGCGGTCGTTCCCGCGGGCGACGCGCCCTGCCCGGCCGTGCGCGTTCCGCCCGCCGTCCCGGAGTCTGCGGCGGCGTCCGCGCCGGCCGCCGCCTCTCCCTGCCTCGCGCTGCCCTCGCCGGCGCCTTCGCCGGGCTCGGGCGCGCGCAGGTCGATCGCACGTTCGGCGATCGCCGGACCGTCGCGCCGCAGTTCGGGCGCCGCGGGCTGGCTCGACGGCGCACGCAGTTCGACCACCGGCGCCGGGGCCGGCAGCTCGCGCTCTGCCAGTTCGACTTCCGGCTGGGCGAGATCGGGTACCGCGATCTCGCGTTGCGGCAGCGGCCGCACGGGCGGCGCCGGCGTCGCCACCGGCACTTCCACCACCTGGATCTCAGGCGTCGGCAGCGTGATCTCGGGGGTGGGCAGCTGCGGCGTGGGCCGCGCGTCGATCCGCGGCACCACCAGTTCGAACTCCGGCTCGGGCTGGACCGGCTCGCTCACCACCAGCGGCTGCTCGGCGACGGGCGGGGGGGGCTGCTCCTGCACCGGCTGCGGCTCGACCTGGGCCGGCGGCGGCGGCGGCGCCGCGCGCGCCACCGGCTGGCGTGCCTGCGCCGGCGCGGGCGCCGGGCTCGCACTGGCCGCGACCGCGGGCTGCGGCTGCTCGGCCTGGCGGGCGCCGCCGCCGTCTTCCTGCGGAGTCCCCTCACCGATGTACTCGACCTGGATGACGTCCTCGCCCAGGCGGTCGGCGTCGGCCTCGCCTGGGAAGCGCGCCAGGGTCAGCCACACCAGCAGCTGCAGCCACAGCACGTGCAGCAGCACCGAGGCCACCAGCGACAGGCGGCGCGTGCCGCGGTCGGCGACCGGTCCCTCGCGCCAGTCCTGGCGCCAGAGGCGGAGGAACGCGCCGAGCCGGCCGAAGCGCACGTAGCCGGTGCGGTACACCGGCTCGCGCGCCAGCATCACCGACACCAGCTCCCCGACCGGCAGGCGCGAGCCGCGCGCACGCGTCGCGTCCTCCCTGAACCACGCTTCCCAGCCCGGCGGATACTCGCCCGGAGGCCGCGGCGGGCGG
>Ga0207873_1000418_pt1 | contig 46713 bp, 42 predicted proteins | sample BGWIniCompost_FD_187373 | JGI IMG/M metagenome (GOLD analysis project Ga0207873, IMG submission 187373) | Cellulose adapted compost microbial communities from Newby Island Compost Facility, Milpitas, CA, USA - BGW Initial Compost (SPAdes)... ...
CACGCATGGATTGTCCCCGCCGCTCGGCGGCCGATACGATCCCGGCGTAGGCGCTCCCGCATCAGTCAGCGCCGGGAGGTGACGCTTGGCTCCAGTCACCGTCGAGGTCCGAAGCCGGGTGGTCGGCGGCAGTCCGGACGAACCGGTCCTGGCACCGGTGCAGCTCGACCTGCCGGAGGAGACGATCACCGTCGCCGAGTTGATCCGCCGGACCGTCGAGGAACAGGTCCGTGAGCTGCGCGTGCGGCAGTACCTCGACCTCGAGCAGGCACGCCGCGCGCTCGACCGGCAGTACCTGACCGCCGAGGAGATCGTCGCGCAGGCCGAGCGGGGCGCGATCCGCCCGCGCCCGCCACGGCGCGCCCTGCATCCACGCCAGGTGGAGCCCGCGGCGGAGGTCGAGCGAGCGCTCCGCGCCTTCGAGGCGGGCGCGTACCTGATTCTGGTGGACGGCCAGCGCGTCGAGCGGCTTGACGAGGAAGTTCGCTTCGCTCCCGGCACCACCGTGACCTTCCTTCGACTGATGCCACTGGTGGGGGGCGCACCGTGATCCGGCTGTGGCCGTTCGGCCATCGCGAACCGGCGATCACGGAGGAAATCCTGGGCTGGGCGGACGAGGTGTGGCCCGCACGGGCACGACAGCTCCCCTTCTCCGGCTCGCTCGCGTGGATCCTGCGTGCCGAGGATCACCCATGGCGTGGTGCGCTGGAGGAGAGCCTGCGGCGCCTTGAGGCGCGCTGGTCACCCGCGGAGCTCGGCGTGCTGGCCGCCGAGCCGTATTTCGATCCGTTCCCCTGGCAGGAGCGGCTGTCCCAGCACGCTCACCTGATCCCGGTCACCGTCACCGTACTCGGTGCCTGTGTGGTCCGGCACCCGCCGCCCGACATCGACGCGCGCCTGGAAGCCCGCCTCCGCGCCATCTTCGCCAACCCGTACGCCCCGGTGACACCCCATCTGCAGGTGCGACGTGGGGAGATTGAGTTCACTACGCAGCCCCCACCCACGTTGGAGGACTACCTGGCGCTGCTCACGCTGCTGGAGCCCACATCGGCGGTGCTCGACGTGATCGAGCGGCTCGTGATGGGTGATCTCGATGCCCCCGTCAACGGCCCGCCGCCTCACGGAATCGGCCGGGGCGCGGCGCACGGCTACGAGGTCCACCTCGGCCCCCTGAACCAGCAGGTGCCCGCGTTGCTGGAGCGCCTGTTCCAGCACGGCCGCCTGGGTTACGAGGTCTTCGCGCGAGCGGCCCATTGTATGCCCTTCGCGATCGGCAACCTCAGTCAGCGCGCCGATCCACGCTGGCGGGCACCCCAGGCCGATCTGTCTCCGTTCTTGCGCACCGTGCGGGACTACAGCGGCCGCCTGGCCTGGGACCTCGCCCAGGATCTCTCCGAGGACAACTGCCATCTGCTCAAACAGATGCGGGGCCTGCGGGGCAACCAATACCTGGTCCAGGCCGCCCGCCTGCACGACCGCCTGCGCCTCGGCCGGCTGGTCTGGAAGGACTACCGTTTCAGTGATGGCCTGGAGTCGGGGATCGTCCACCTGGCGGCGGCCGCGGTCGAGCCGGCCAGCGCGGAGGAGCACGCCCAGCTCGTCGCGGACCTGCGGCAGGTTCGCCCGCAGACGCTGAAGGCGCTGCTCCCGATCGCGTGGCGCGCTCGCGCCCCGATCCTCGACGCGCTGGGCTGGTCGCACGCCCTGCCGCTCGTCGAGCAGATCGTTTCAACGGCCGGACTGGAGAATGCCGGTCCGCTCGATGAGACCGACGTGCGGAACTCAGCCGATCCGAACAATGGAGTGCTCGACGTCGCGGCGGTGCGCGCCGCGCTCGCGCAGGCGGGCGACGACACGGCGCGGCAGATGCTGGCGCTGTTCCGCTCGGCCCAGGTCGGCGCGCGGAACACGGTCCGGCTGATCGAGGCTCTCGCCGGGTGGGAGCGCGCGTGGGTCGAACAGGGTCTGGCCAAGCGCAACCAGATCGCCGTGAAGGCATTCGGCCTCCTTCCGCTGGAGCGCGGAGCGGAGGAGGTCGCGGAGCGCTACCTGTTCCTGCGCGCGTTCGCCCGGGAAGCGCGCTCATTCGGCCCGCAGCGCCAGGCCAGCGAGCAGGCGGCCGCACAGGTGGCGCTCGCGAACCTGGCGCAGAACGCGGGTTACCCGGACGTGGTCCGCCTGGAGTGGGCCATGGAGGCACGACTCGGGAGCGCGGTGGCACAGCCGGGCGAGATCCGGTCGATCGAGGGCTACGAGGTGGAGATTGCCCTGGACGGGTTCCGGCCTGAGATCCGGGTCCGCCGCGGGGGACGAATCCTCAAGAGCGTCCCGGCAGCCGTGCGGAAGAGTCCGGCCTACGCCGAGCTGGCGGACACCATCAAGCAGATGCGTGACCAGGCGGCGCGGCTGCGCGCGACCCTGGAGCAGATGATGGGCGACGGCGCGTCGCTCACTGCCGAGGACATCGCCGGGATCCAGCGGCTCCCGCTCGGACGGGCGATGCTGGCGAGCCTGGTCCTCGTCGATGAGACAGGGGCGCTGGGCATGCTGGCGGACGACGGGGCAGCGCTCGTTACGCTCGACGGCGGCCGGCTCCCGCTCCGTGCCCCGCTCCGCGTTGCCCACCCCTACGATCTCTATCAAGACGGAAGTCTGGGCGAGTGGCAGCGCGCAATCGTGCGCCGCCGCATCGTTCAACCCTTCGCGCAGGTCTTCCGCGAGCTGTACCTGCTCACCCCCGCCGAGCAGGGGACGTCACCGCGGTCCCGCCGCTTCGCCGGGCAGCCCCTCGACGCAGCGGTCGCCTCCCGGCTCTTCCAGGCCCGCGGCTGGGAAATGGGACAGGACGAGATCGCCCGCCCTCGCAAGCGGCTGGCGTCTGCCAGCCTCACCGCGGTGTTTGAGTTCCCGGACGCGGGGCACTTCCTCGCGGAGCACCCTGCCGTTACGAGCGGCGAGATCTGGTTCGAGCCGAGCCACGGCATGGCACGCGATCCAGTGCCGCTCGCGGACGTGCCTCCACGTCTCTTTTCCGAGGTGATGCGAGACGCCGACCTGGTCGTATCGGTCGCCCAGCGGGACGGCGCGGTGCGCCTCTCGCCGGAGGGGTACCAGCGCAGGGGCGAACTCGTGCAGGCGCTTCTGACGGAGCTCGGGCTGCCGAACGTTACGGTCGACGGCCACTTCGCACGGATCCAGGGCCGGCGGGCCGACTACCGGGTCCACCTCGGGAGCGGCGCGATCCACATCGAGCCGGGCAACCACCTCTGCATCGTCCCGGCGAGCTGGGGGACCGATGCGGACGGCCTCTTCCTCCCCTTCGCCGACGAGGGGGACCGGCAGGTGAGCATCGTGGTGAGCAAGATCCTGCTCCTTGCGCAGGACGACCAGATCACGGATCCGACCATCCTGGCGCAGATCCAACGCGTGCAGCAGGGCTAGCACAGCCGGCGGGCGCGGGGCCGCCGGGTGGTGGCCCCGTCCGAGTCGAAGGATCGCGCGTCGGACCGGCCACGCACCGGAGAGATCCTTCGCTTCGCTCAGGATCACAGCCACTGCACGACGGGGTCGGCCTCGTCAAACTCCAACACCCCCGCTACCCCCTGGAAGCGGCTCATAGTGAGTGCTAGTCTAATCAGTACGAGGCGCAACCCACCGCGACCTATTACGCACCGGAGCCCCGGCATGGGAAACGTGCCCGAGAACCAGCCGATCCCCATCTCGCCGCTGATGCGCGCCGGCACGCGCGGGCTCCCGCAGCCCCTGACCCCGCTCATCGGACGGGAAGCGGAGCTGGACGCTCTCCTGCGACTGCTGACCCGCGACGGCGCGCGACTGGTGACACTGACCGGGCCGCCAGGGATCGGGAAGACCCGGCTCGGGCTGGCCGTGGCGAGCGAGTGGCAGCAGCGGACCGGCGGTGAGGTCTACTACGTGCCACTCGCCGCGGTGCGCAACCCTGCCTGGGTCCTCTCGGTGTTGGCGCGGACGCTCGGAGTCCCGACCGCGCACGGCCAGCCCCTCCTCGACCGGCTCGTCGCCGCGCTGTGGGGCACGGAGACGCTGCTGCTTCTGGACAACGTCGAGCAGGTCGTCGGCGCGGCTCCGGACATCGCGGAGCTGTTGACGCGCTGCCCCCACCTCGTCGCGCTCGTGACCAGCCGCGCCGTCCTACGCGTCCGCGGCGAGCATGAGTGGCCGGTCCCGCCCTTGGCTCTGCCTCCGTCCATCTCTGCATCGCCTGCCACACTCGCGGGCTACTCCTCGGTGGCGCTGCTGGTGGACCGGGCACGGGCGGTGGACCCGACGTTCTCCCTTACGGCCGACAACGCCGCAAGCATCGCTGCGATCTGCCTTCGCCTTGAGGGGATCCCGCTCGCGATCGAGCTGGCAGCGGCCCGACTCAAGATGTTCTCACCGGCCATGCTGTCCGAGCGCCTGGAGCGCGGCCTGTCGGAACTCCGCGACGGCGCACGCGATGTCCCTGCCCGGCACCAAACACTCTCCGACGCCATCGCCTGGAGCGACGGGCTCCTCGCACCGGATGAGCGCCGCCTCTTCCAGCAGCTCGCCGTCTTCGTCGACGGTTGGACGCTCGACGCGGCCGAGGCCATTTGCGCCGCGGATGAAAGCCCGATGGCGCGGCAGGCCGTGCTCGACGGCCTCACATCGCTCCTCGAGAAGAGCTTGATCCAGCGCACGACCAGTCCCGACGGCACGCCCCGATTCGGCATGCTCAGCATGATCCGCGAGTACGCCCTTGGGCACCTGCAGGCCAGCGGCGACTGGGACAGCCTCAGTGAGCGGCACGCGACCTACTTCCTGTCATTCGTCGAGACGGCGGCGGCTCACCTTTACCACGCCACCCAGGCCCGCTGGATCGAGCGACTTGAGCAGGAGGTGGGCAACCTGCGCACGGCGCTCCGCTGGCTCATTGATCACGGAGACAAGGAAGCCGCGCTCCGCTTCGGCGCCGCCCTCGAGAACTTCTGGCTCATCCACGACCACCTCGGCACCGGGCAGCGATGGTTGGACGAGATCCTCGCCATGCCCGGTGACGCGCCGCCCCTGGTCACGGCCCAGGCGCGTGACGCGCTGGCTGCACTTCTGGTGCGGCAGGGCGAAATTGACCGTGCCCGCGCGCTTCACGAGGTCAACCTCGTGCTCTATCACGAGGTGGACGACGAGGCGCTCCGCGCCCAGACCTTGCTCGACCTCGGCAGCCTCCACTTCATCACCGGCGACGTGGAACGGGCCACGACCTACTTCGAGGACGCGCTGGCGATCGGGTGGCGGGTCGGCGCTCGGCGCACCGTGGCGCGCACGCTCAACCGGCTGGGGGAGATCGCGCGGCTGCGCGGGGACGATGCCGCTGCCGCGGCCCGCTACGAAGAGAGCCTGGTGATCTGGCGCTCCCTGGCCGAGCAGGAGCGCATCGCGATGGTGCTCCACAACCTGGCACCGGTCGTCGCACGCCTGGGCGACCGGCCCCGCGCGCTGGCGCTCTTCGCCGAGAGCCTGTCCCTCTCCTGGGAGCTGCGCAACACCCACGGCACCGCGATCTGCCTGATCGGCATCGCGGGGGCGATCTCCGGAGGCTGGGCCACGGCCATCCAGGCCGCGCAACTCCTGGGCGCGGCCGATGCCCTGCGCGCCTCCATCGGCGTCCAGTGGGAGCCGGCCGACCGCGCCGAGTACGAGCGGAGCGTCCGGGTCGTGCGTGGCATGCTGGACGATGCCGCCTTCGAGCCGGCCTGGACCCAGGGCCGGGCGCTGACACTCGCCGAAGCCGTCGAGCGGGCCCAACGCCTCCTCGCTACCCCACCCGGCCCCAGCCGGCTCCACCGTCGACCGCGCACGCAACTCGGCGGGTTGACCCGGCGCGAGTACGAGGTCGCCCTCCACGTCGCGCTTGGGAAGACGAACCGTGAGATCGCCGCAGACCTCTCCATCGGCGAGAAGACGGTCGAGATGCACGTCAGCAACTGCCTGACCAAACTCGGGCTCCGCTCCCGCGCCCAGTTGGCAGCCTGGGTCGCCTCATCCACCTCCGGCCAGCCGTCCGGCGCCAGCGCCGAGCTGTGACGAACCCTACTGTCCACAGTCGGCGCGATCCCGGGGTGAACCCCCGGACACCGACCACCGCGCCAAACCTTCCCAGCCTGCGGCGGACCTGCCACGCAGCGAATGGCGCCTGCCCACGCCACACCCTCCCCGTCGACACCCCAAACCCAGGGAAAAATACCGGGAATCCCCGGATATCTCACGCCACGCGGTTTCCCTATGCTGCCAGCATCAAGCACGACGCGTCGACACCATCACCCTGGGGAGCACCCAGGAGCGAAGGGGGTGCACCGATGACGCTGCAGACGGCAACCGAGATGCGTGAGCTTCCGGAGGCCGACGTCCAGGCCTTCGCTCAGTCGCTGCGCGGGCAACTCATCCGCCGGGGGGACCCGGACTACGACGAGGCCCGCAAGGTCTACAACGCCATGATCGACAAGCATCCACTGATGATCGCCCGCTGCGTCGACGTGGCCGACGTCATCGAGTCCGTGAACTTCGCCCGCGAGCACGGCCTGCTCCTTGCCGTCCGCAGTGGCGGGCACAACGGGGCAGGCCTCGGCGTCTGCGACGATGGGCTGGTCATCGACCTGTCGGAGATGAACAGCGTCCGGGTCGACCCCGAGGCGCGGACCGCGCGGGTCGAGGCGGGTGCCACGCTCGGCGATGTCGACCACGCCACGCACGCCTTCGGCCTGGCGACCCCCAGCGGCACCGTCTCGCTCACCGGCATCGGCGGGATCACGCTCGGAGGCGGGCTCGGCCACCTCACCCGCCGGTTTGGGCTGGCGATCGACAACCTGCTCGAAGCAGACGTCGTCCTGGCGGATGGGCGCTTCGTCACGGCCAATGCCCAGCAGAACTCCGACCTCTTCTGGGCACTGCGTGGCGGAGGGGGCAACTTCGGCGTGGTCACCTCGTTCCTGTTCCGGCTGCACCCGGTCAGCACCGTATACGCCGGCCCGATGCTCTGGGACGCCGACAAGGCAGGCGATGTGCTGCGCTGGTTCCGCGATTTCCTGCCGCCCCAGCCGGACGATCTCAGCGGCTTCTTCGCCTTCCTGAAGGTGCCGCCGGCGGAGCCGTTCCCGGAGGAACTGCACAACAAGACGATGTGCGGCGTCATCTGGACCTATACCGGCCCGATGGAGCAAGCGGACGCCACCTTCGCGCCGATCCGGGCGCAGTTTGGCCCGCCGGCGCTCGATTGGGTCGGGCCGATGCCGCTGCCCGTGCTCCAGCAGTTGTTCGATGCGCTCTACCCTCCGGGCCTGCAGTGGTACTGGAAGGCCGACTTCTTCAACGACATCCCAGACGAGGCGATCCCCACGGAAATTGAGTACGGCACCAAGCTGCCGACGTTCCTCTCGGGGTCGCACATCTACGCCATCAGCGGCGCCGCAAACCGGATTCCGAAGGACACCACCGCCTGGAGCTACCGCGATGCCAAGTGGGTCCAGGTCATCGTCGGCGTGAGCCCCGACCCGGCCGACAAGGACCGGATCACCAAGTGGGCGCGCGAGTACTGGGAGGCGCTACACCCCTACTCCGCCGGGGGCTCCTACATCAACTTCATGATGGAGGAAGGCGCGGAGCGCATCCGAGCCACCTATCGGGACAACTACGACCGGCTTGCCGCGATCAAGGCGAAGTACGACCCGGCCAATCTGTTCCGCGTCAACCAGAACATCCCGCCGCGGTGACGATACCGACGGCGTCCGACCTGGGGCCCGCTGGCAGGCCGGAGTTCTGAAAACGCACAGGAGGGTTGGGGACATCGGGGGAGGCTGTGGAGCCTCCCTCGTTGTCGTCTCATCTGTTCCCTCGGTTCGTGGAGCACGCATGCCCTGCGCTGCCGTATGATGTCTGTGCCTGCGGTACGCGCGTGGACGGCATGGACTCCGCACCGAAGGGAGGTTCCGGGTGAGGCGGGAGGACATCCGCGTCGCGACGTTCGACTGCTACGGCACGCTGATCGACTGGGAGGGTGGCGCGGCCTCGTTCCTCTATTCGCTTGCGCTCCGGCTCGGGGATCCGTCACCCGACCCCGGCATGACGCTCCGCGAGCGCTGGGAGGCGATCCAGTTCGACCTCCTGGCCGGAGGCTACCGCCCGTACAAGGAGATCCTGACTGAGAGCCTGCGGCGCTGGGCCGAAGAGCGCGGCTACTCCTGGGACCCGGCCTACGGCGAGGATCTCGTTCGCTCGATGCGGAGCTGGCAGCCGTTCCCCGACACCCGCCCGGCCCTCCTCCAGGCCCACGCAGCAGGGTTGCGCCTTGTGATCCTCTCGAACACGGACCGCGACATCATGGCGCACACGCTGCGGCATCTCGATCTCCCCTTCGAGCGGGTCATCGTGGCTGAGGATGTCGGGGCCTACAAACCGTCCGAACAGGGCTTCCGCTACCTGCTGGAGCAGGTCGGCGAGCCACCCGAGCGCATCCTGCACGTCGCCTTCGGCTTCAAGTACGACATCGGCCCGGCCCAGCGCCTCGGATTCCACACCGCCTGGGTCAACCGCCACGTCGAAGCCCCACCCGGCCCGGAGCAGCCCGACTTCATCTGGCGCGACCTGTGGGGACTGGCCGAGTTTGCGGGCGGGCCCGGACCGGTGCCGAGCGGCGCCCCGAGCCGGCGGTAGCACCCTTAGAATCGCACCACGGGAGGCGCTCCCGAACGCCACGGGGCGGCTGCTCCGGCATTGACAGATTTTTAATAGCTCTTGACTAATCATTGGCTCTGTCTAGAGTAGATGCATGCAGCGCATCGGCATCCGGGGCCGCGCGAGGGCCGCACCCACCGCCCTGGTGACGGCTTGCGGATCGGGGCATTCCGAGAAGGGGGTTACGATGACACCCTCGCCGCGCCGCCGGTTGCTACCCTCGACCCTGCTCTGCGCAACACTCGTTCTTGCCGTCAGCGTACTCTGGTCCCCAGCCGTCGCCGCGGAAGCACCGGCCCTCGAGCCGGGGCCGGTCGTCAATCCTGCCGCGCCGCCCCCGGAGGTGGAGGCGATCTTCCAGCGAACCTGGGCGCGCATGGACCGCCCGGTTACCGAGGGGCGGGTGAACCGCACGTGGATCTGGGGCCCGGGTAACGCGGTCACGGACATCGTCGAGATCTATGGCGACGCCCCCAACGGCGAACGCCACGTCCGGTACTTCGACAAGACCCGGATGGAAGACAACTCGTGGCGCGCGGAACAACCCTGGGACGTTACCAACGGCCTGCTGGCACAGGAGCTGGTGACCGGCGTGGTGCAACTGGGCGACGACGCCTTCTCCGACCCACGTGAACCTGCCAACGTTGTCGTCGCGGGGGACCCTGACTCACCTGGGCCGACATACGCCACCTTCGCCAAACTCTTGAACGAGCCACCCCACCCGATCGACCAGCCGATCATCCATACGATTACCCCGGAGGGCGTGGTCGGCACCGACCCCTCGCTGGCCGCACAGAACGTCTGGACTGCGGCGTTGTATGACACCCGCTCCCCGGTGCATTCGGTCCCGAATGTGTTCTGGGAGTTCATGACCGGTACAGGGCTCATCTACGAGGACGGCCAGTACGTGATCGGGCCGTATTTCGAGAACCCGATCTACGCTACCGGCTATCCGCTGACCGAACCCTACTGGACCCAGGTCAACGTCAGAGGAGTGCCGACCCTGGTGCTGGTCCAGGTCTTCGAGCGCCGCGTGCTGACCTACACCCCGAGCAATCCCGACGGCTGGAAAGTCGAGGCGGGCAACGTCGGCCAGCACTATTACATGTGGCGGTACGGCCAACAGCCGTGAGCCGCCGTCCGCGCCGGATGATCGGTCATCGTGCCGCGAGGAAACCGTGCAGCGCTCGGCGCAAGCGGCGAGCGCGGCAACCCGCGCGAGCGGCCGGAAAAGTCCCCGTCTGCCGGCTGAACCTCACACAGATTCGGTAGAATCGGTGTGGAGTTCGCCGGGACCCGGCGACTCCATGCTGGCTTCGACCGATCGAGCGAGAGTAGGGACAGGGTGCGGCCGGACGACACACGCGCGACACAGCAGCCTGAGCCGGGGACGCTCCCGGGCAAGGTCCTGATGGCCGGGGTGGGCTTCATGGTCACCGGCGCCGCCTGGGCACTCCTCAGCTTCTTCCGGAGCGTGGATAACGAGCCGACCCTGGTCTGGCTCAACGCCGCGCTCCTGGTGATCCACCTCGCCACCGGAGGCGCCGTCCTGCTGCGGCTCCCCTTCGCCTGGATCGGCGGGCTGCTCGTCGTGCTGGCCGGCATCGGCGGTGCCGTTGCCAACGACTACTTCTTCGTCGTGGTGCCCGAACTCATTACCGGCCTGATCCTCTTCCTCAGCCGCGCCGAGATGCAGCGCCCCCACTCCCAGGCGAGTGAACCCAGGTAGACGAACAGGCACCCCAGCCCGCCACGGAATGCGGCTGCACTCTCGTTCCCATTTCATCCCGTCCGATGTCATCCTGAGCGAAGCCAACCGCCACCCTATGGCATGCAGCTCCGCGTAGGACGGCAGATGCTCATGAAGTTCCACGAATGAGTCAGGTGTATGCGGCCAGCCCGTGCTCGGGGTGGGTGGCGTGACGGATTCCACGCCGCGGCACGTGCCCGGGGCTAAAGCCGCCGGGCTGAAAAATGGGGTAAGCCCACTGAAGGGGCTATGATGGCGACATCCCGGTGTATCCGGGTCGGCCTCCGACCCGGCCCCCGTTCCCAGCCCCTTCAGTGGGCTTCGCCGTGTCAGCCCGGCGGCTTTAGCCCCGGGCACGCACCGAGTGGCGGGGTTCCTCTCGTCTCACGATTGACGCCCGCCGAAATTCCGGCGACAATCGAGATATCCGGACAACCGAAAGGAGGGACGCCATGCCCCTGTCCCGGGAAGCGGTCGAGCGCCTCTTCGCCGAGCAGGTCGGGCGCGACATTCCGCCCGACGTAGCTGAGGCCGTTGCCGCCGTCGCGGGCCCGATCATCGACGGGCTGAATGCCATCGACCCTGAGCCGCTCTGGCTCGTGGAACCCAGCACCGTCTTCGAGCCGCGCTATCCAGCCGAGAGGAGCGACGAGGATGAGCTCCTATGATGATCTACCCTTCCTCCCCGTCACCGAACTGGCGCCGCTCCTCAGCTCGCGGCAGGTCTCACCGGTGGAGTTGACCCACCAGGTGCTGGAACGGATCGAGGCGGTCGAGCCGAAGGTGAACGCCTACATCACCGTGCTCGCCGACGAGGCCATGGCCCAGGCCAAGGCCGCTGAGCGCAACATCGCCATGGGTAACTACCTCGGTCCGTTCCACGGCATCCCGGTCGGCTTGAAGGACCTGCTGATGACCCGCGGCGTTCGCACGACCGCGGGCTCAGCGGTGCTCGAGGACTTCGTGCCGGACGAGGACGCGACCACGGTGACGCGCCTGCGCCAGGCCGGCGCGATCTTCACCGGCAAGCTCAACTTGCACGAGTTTGCCTTCGGGGTCACCACCAACAACTGGACCTTCGGCCCAACCCACAACCCGTGGATGCCGGGACACATCCCCGGCGGATCCAGTGGTGGGTCGGCCGCCGCCGTTGCGGCTGGAGAGTGCATCGCCGCCCTCGGCAGCGACACCGGCGGCTCCATCCGCATCCCGGCCGCGCTCTGCGGCAACGTCGGGCTGATGCCCACCTACGGCCGGGTCAGCCGTTATGGCGCGCTCGCGCTGAGCTGGTCGCTGGACCATGTGGGCCCGATGACCCGGACCGTCACCGACGCGGCTCTGATGCTGAACGTTATTGCCGGGTACGATCCGATGGACACCGCCACCCAGCCGGTGCCGGTGCCCGACTACACCGACGGGATCGAGGGCGGGCTAACCGGCCTGCGCGTCGGCGTGCCGCGCAACTACTTCTTCGAGCGGATCCACCCAGAGGTCAAGCAGGGGGTCGAACAGGCCATCGCCCGGCTTGGCGAGCTGGGCGCCGATATCGTCGAGGTCGACCTGCCCTGGGTCGAACACTCACTCCTCGCCGAGTTCGCCATCGTCATGGCCGAGGCCACAAGCTATCACGAACACCTGCTGCGGACGCGGGCGGACAAGTACGCCCCCGACATAAGAGTCCTGTTGGAAGCGGGCGAGGCCATCTCGGGCCCGATGTACCTCAAAGCCCAGCGGCTACGCACGATGATCAAGCAGAGCTTCCGCGCGGCCATGGAGCAGTGCGACGTCATCGCGACGCCGACGCTCCCGCACCCGCCCGTCCCGATCGGTCAGGACACGGTCACCATCGACGGGGTGGAGGAAACGACGCTGGACTGCATGGTGCGCTACACCTGCCCGGTCGATCTGTCGGGCCAGCCGGCGATCGCGCTCCCCTGCGCCTTCAATGACCAGAACCAGCCGGTCGCCAGCCTCCAGTTGATCGGCCGGCCGTTCGATGAGGCAACGATCTGCCGCGCGGCCCGCGCCTACGAGGCGACAACCGACTTCGCGACGCGCCGCCCGCCGCTCTAGGGCGTCAGGAGCGCCCGCGTCTCATCGGCTCCCGTCCTGTGTCACCAGGGCAGCACGGGGGCCGGCAAGGATGCCGGCGCTCCTGGACCTAGGCCGGCGACTGGGTCGGGGCGGCATGGTCGTGCACGTGGGCCTCACGGCCGTGGTGCTGCTCCTCGTCGTCCCGATCGTAGTCGTGGCTATGCGTGAGCTCGTTGTGGTTGTGCGGATGGGTGTGCCAGTAGACCCGGTGCTCGAGCGGATCCCCGGCACCGCCCGTGTGGTGGTGCGTGACGTGGTAGTGATCGTGCGAATGGGTGACCGCCGGGTGGGTATGGGTTGGCTCCTGGCCTTCGCCTTCGGTGCGCTGCGCCGTCATGGGTTCCACTCCTTTCGCGGTCGGGACACATCTCCTACGCAGCCCGCACACGTGGTGCCAGCAGGCATGGCCCGGTGTTCACCCGCCACTGCGGCGCGATGGGGTATCCTCAGGCGCAGCAGGGTCGACACCACTTCGACGAGGGGACACGGACGCGGATGGCAACCGGCAGCGACGAGCAGGCAGCAGGGCAGCAGGAGCAAGCCCAAGACCGGAGCGCGCTCCGCGAGATCGTGCAGACGCTGCTCACCGCCGTCATCATCTTCGTGCTGATCCGCGCGGTCGTCCTGACGTACCGGGTGGAGGGCACGTCGATGGTTCCGGCGCTCCAGCCGGGTCAGCTCCTGCTCGTGGGTCGGCACGCCTATCTGCACATCGACGTCAACGGCATCCTCGACGCCCTCCCCTTCGTCGAACGCGACGGCGAACGCATGGTGTACCCCTTCGGGAAGCCCAGCCGTGGCGACATCGTGATCCTGGACGCCCACGACGCCAGCGGGAAACCCTATGTCAAGCGCGTCGTCGGACTCCCCGGCGATCGGGTATCAATCCACGACGGCGCACTCTATGTGAACGGCGAGCGGCTCGATGAACCCTACATCAACGGCATGGCCACGACCCGACCGGGCCGCTTCCTCAGGGCCGGGAACGAGCAGGTTATCCCGGAAGGGTACGTGTTCGTGATGGGGGACAACCGCAGCAACTCGCGCGACTCGCGCGACTTCGGCCCCGTACCGATCAGTGCAATCAAGGGTCAGGTCTGGCTCTCCCTTTGGCCTCCCGGCACGCTCTGAGCGTCCCTCAGCCTGCTGCTGAACACTGTCCTCCCCTCTCCCATTGTGGGCTCCGTCCGAGAGGGGGCGGGGGTGAGGGGATCCCCAGCACCGCCTACATCCCGCAGAAGTCGTAGGCGACGCGGGCGATGACACGGGTGACGGCCTCCAGGGAAGCAAGGTCGCTCCACTCGACCAACGCGTGGGCCCCCTCCCCGGAGGGGCCGAAGATCGCCGTCGGAACCCCGGCGGCGGCCAGCAGGGCCGAGTCCATCCATCCGAAGCCGCCATAGACCACCGGCTCCTGCCCCAGCTCGCGCTCCACGGCGCGGCCGAGCACCCGGACGATCTCAGCGTCCTCGCTGATCTCAAACGGCTCCCGCACCACTCCCATCGTGAGGGTGGCGTTGAACTGGTCGTCCTCGGCGCTTAGCCGGTCGAGGATGGCCTGCAACTCCGCCTCGACCTGCGCGGCTGTCTCGCCGGGGACGGTGCGGCGCTCGATCTGGAGGCGGCACTCCTCGGGGTAGGAGGAGAGCTCCTGGCCGCCGGAAATCAGCGAGGCGTGGATCGACGGCGGGCCGACGTACCGGTGCGGCGTCCGGGCGAGCAGGTCGGCGCCGAGGCGCTCCAGCTCGACCAGCACGCGGCCCATATGGGCGATTGCGTCGACGCCCGCGCGGAAGTCGCTGCCATGGGCCGCACGACCACGGGTGACGATCTCGGCCCAGACGAAGCCCTTATGGGCGACGCCGATGTTGAGGTCGGTCGGCTCCAGCACCAGCGCGGCGTCGGGGCGCCAGCGGTCGATCTCACGGCAGATCGCCTGGGTGCCGATGCTGGCGTACTCCTCGTCGACAACGAAGGTCGCGATGAGCTGGCCGGGGAACTCACCGGCCCGAGCGATCGCTTCGAGCAGCACGATCATGCTCGCCAGCGACCCCTTCATGTCGAACGCCCCGCGGCCGTAGAGCCGGTCGTCCTCGACGCGTGCCGAGAAGGGGTCGGCCATCCCGGCGACGCCGACGGTATCCACGTGGCCGTTGAGCATCAGCCGCCGTCCCGAGCCCTCGCCGACGATGGCGATCACGTTCGGCCGCCCGCCCCCGGCGTCTTGCAGCTCGACCGTGATCCCGGGTGTGGTGCGAAGCCTCGCGGCGATCGCCTCGGCGATCTCGCGCTCACCGCCCGCACCGGGGACAAGGTCCGGGTTGATCGACGGGATACGGACGAGGTCGGCCAGCGTCTCGCGCAGGTGGCGGCGGTCGATCTGGATCATTGGCCCTCCTTCACCCTCGGCTCAACGGCTGCGGTGTGGATGCGCAGACGATAGCATGACGCACTGAACCGCGTCCCACACCTGTTGCCTGGTGTTTCGTTCGCCGCTATCCTCGCTCCGGCGCTCAGTCGAGAAGACGTTGGAGGGACAAGCATGGCACAGCCCATCACCCCGGAGCTCGTCGTCTATGGTCTCACCATGGCCGGTGAACCGCAGGTGTCTCCGGACGGGACGCAGATCCTGTACACGCTCAGCGCCGTCGACCGCGAGACGAAGAAGGGCTCCAGCCAGATCTGGCTCTGTGGGATCGACGGCAGCAACCCGCGCCGGCTCACCTGGAGCGGCGAGCGGAACAGCGGCGGCGTCTGGTCACCGGACGGCAGGCGCATCGCCTTCGTCTCGAACCGGGTCGAAAAGGCTGGCATCTTCGTGCTCGACCTGGACCGGCCGGGAGAGGCACGCGAGATCACGCGGCACAACCAGGCGATTAGCGACCTTGCCTGGTCACCCGACGGCACCCGCATCGCCTACACCACCACCTTCGACCCGGAGAACCCAGACGAGACGCCTCCCGACAAGGATGCGCCGCCGAAGGTGCGGGTCACGCGACGCATCGACTACAAGCAGGACGGCCGCGGCTACCTGAACGACGTGCGCTTCCACACGTTCGTCGTCGACGTCGAGACCGGTGAGCGACGCCGGCTGAGCCGTGAACTGCGCGACCACCTCTTCCCCCAGTGGTCGCCGGACGGTCGGTTCGTCTCGGTCCGCGTCCCGATCCTGAACGGCATGTGCTCCTACCTCGCGCTGCTCCCGGTCGACGGCGGCGAGGAGATCCGCATCGGCCCGGAGACCGGCGTCATCAGTGTCTGGGCCTGGTCGCCCTCCGGAGACCGGATCATCTACGCAGGTGACACCGAGCACTCGTTCCAGGACGACTTCTTCGTCTACGACATCGCCAGCGGCACGACCACGCGTCTGACGCACGACCTGGACGTGAGCCCGGTTGGCGGCGAGCCCGGCCGCGGCGCTCCGGCTCAGCCGGTCTGGCTCGACGATCGCCGGGTGCTGTTCCATGCGATCCGGGCCGGTGCCAGCGGCCTCTATACCATCGACGCTGAGACCGGCGCTATTGAGACGGTGGTGCGCTGGGAAGCGACGCACGCCGGGATGAGCGTTGACCGCGACCGGCGCTACGTCGTTCAGGGGCGCACCAGCTTCTCCGAGATCGGTGAGATCGCCGTCCACGATACGCAGACCAACCAGACGACGGTCGTCACCGGGTACAACACGCAGGTCCTGACCGAGCACCCGCCGGCCAACTGGGAGCGCTTCGAGATCGAGCGGGCCGGGTACACGATCGAGGCGTGGCTCCTGACGCCGCCCGATTTCGACCCGAACAAGCGCTACCCGGTGATCCTCGACGTCCACGGTGGCCCGCAGGGCTTCTATGGCTACACGTTCACCCCGTGGCAGCAGATTCTGGCCACCAACGGCTTCCTGGTGGTGATGTCGAACCCGCGCGGCTCCGGCTCCTACGGCCGCGAGTTCGCGCAGGCGGTCCTCCAGGACTGGGGCGGCGAGGACTTCAAGGACCTGATGGCGGTCCTCGACACGGTGCTGGAGCGCCCATACGCTGACCGCGAGCGGACCGGCATCTGGGGCTACAGCTACGGCGGCTACATGACGGCGTGGACCATCGGGCAGACGGATCGCTTCAAGGCAGCCGTCTGCGGCGCGCCCTGCTTCGACCTGGTGTCGATGTACGGCACGAGCGACATCAGCCACACCTTCGGCGAGCTCGAGTGGGGTGGCCGGCCCCACGAGATCCCGGAGAAGTTCGCGGCACAGTCGCCGTCGACGTTCGCCCACCGTGCGACGACGCCGACGCTGATCATCCACGGAGAGGAGGACGAGCGCTGCCCGATCGGGCAAGGGGAGCAGATGTTCATCGCGCTGCTGAAGGCCGGCTGCGAGGTCGAGTTCGTCCGCTACCCGGGCGGGTCGCACGGCATGCTGCGCCTGGGTCCGCCGCAGCACCGCGAGGACGTCTTCACGCGCATCCTGAACTGGTTCAAGCACTACCTCGGTGAGCCCGCCTAGTTGCCCCGTTCCCCCCTCTCCCCTTGTGGGAGAGGGGGCCTAGGGGGTGAGGGGTAACCGGTCCCGCGCTACAATGCCGCGCACACGGCGAGGCACGGGATCAAAGAAAGGACGGAGAGCCGATGCGGGGGAACCATGTGCGGCGACGCCTGCTCGCAGGTGAGGCATCGGTCGGCACCTGGCTGGCGCTGCCCAGCCCGGAGGCGGCCGAGTTCATTGGCCGTCTAGGCTTCGACTGGGTGGTGGTGGACACCGAGCACTATGCCATCGACATCCGCACCATGGCGCAGATGTTCATGGCCGTGGCAGCGACGCCCACTGCCCCGATGGTGCGCATCCCGTGGAACGACCCGATGTGGTTCAAGCGCGTGCTCGACGCCGGGGCCTGGGGCATCGTCGTCCCGATGGTCAAGAGCCGCGAGGAAGCCGAGCGGGCGGTCGAGGCGACCCGCTACCACCCGCTGGGAAACCGCAGCGTCGGCGGCGGCCGCCACGCGCTCAGTTTCGACACCACGGCCAGCGAGTACTACCGCCATGCCAACGACGAGATCCTCCTCGTTCTCCAGATCGAGCACATCGACGCGGTCGAGCGTGTCGACGAGATTCTGAGCGTCCCGGGCGTCGACGCCTGCTTCATCGGCCCGAACGATCTGGCGGCCTCGATGGGGCTGGGGCTGGGCGTCCCGCTGGAGTGCGACATCCCGCGCGTGGTCGAGGCGATCAATCACGTGCGCGAAACCGCGGTCCGGCTCGGCGTCGTGCCCGGCATCCACTGCAGCAACGCCGACGGCGTCAATCAGCGGCTGGCCGAGGGCTTCCGGCTGTGTGGCATGGCCAGCGAGTTGCGTTACTTGCTCGCCGGGCTCCGTGCCGACATCGAGCGGCTCAACTGGCGGGCCGCCGAGCCACACCGGATCGATACCGCCGGTCAGGGTGACACCGTGCGCTACTGACTGGCAGCACTGCCGTCCTCCCGTCACGGGAACGGAAGGAGGCTCCCGTGCGTCGTCTTCGCGTCCTCCTCCTGGCCGTTCTCGTGCTGCCGATTCACATAGTGCTCACCGCGCGGCCGGCTGCCGCGCGGCCCGATGTCGCCGCCCGGAACTGGATCGTCATGGATGGGGCGTCCGGCGACGTGCTGGACGCCCAGGAACCGCACCAGCGCACGGCGATCGCGAGCCTCACCAAGATGCTCACAGCACTGGTCGCCGTCGAGCGGGCGGACCTCGAGCAAGTGGTCACGGTGATGCGGTCGGACCTGATCCGTGGCTCCAGCGCGAGGCTTCGGGAGGGAGAGCGGCTCTCGCTGCGCACCCTCCTCTACGGGCTGCTCTTGCCGAGCGGCAACGACGCGGCGCTGGCCATCGCCCGCGCGGTCGGCGGCAGCCCACATGCAGACGACCAGGCCGCACGCGGGCGCTTCATCGACTGGATGAACGAGCGAGCCGTCAGCCTTGGCCTGACCGACACCCGGGTAGTGAACCCGCATGGCCTGGATGCGCGGGACCACTTCGGTAGCGCTCACGACCTCGCGCTGGTCACCCGCGCGGTCCTCGAATCCCCGGTCCTCGCCCCGATCTTCGGCGCCCACGACTATTCCGGCGAAGGCCACCGCTACGAGAGCACCAACAAGCTCTGGGAGCGCTACCCTGGCATCATCGGCGGCAAGACGGGCTGGACCAGAGCCGCCGGCCACTGCCTCGTCGAGGTCGCTGAGCGCGACGGCCGCCGGGTGATCGTCGTCCTCCTCGGCTCCACCAGTGAGCGCTGGTACGACGACGCCACCGTGCTCCTCGACCACGGTTTCGCGATACTCTCCCCGCCCGCCACCCCGGAACCCACCGGGCACGCTCACACCACCGGGTTGGGGGGCACTGCCCACGCCCCACGATCCTGGACCTGGAGTCTGGCACCGGGCGCCTTCGCTGAGAGCCCCACCCGGCGGTGGGCCGCCTGGTCCCTGACTACGCGGCTGCGATAGCCGGAACCCTGGGTATCCAACCCCGGCCGGTTTGGTGTTACAGTAGCGGTGGCCTGCGGGGGCCAGGGAGGCCATCCTGTAGGCGGGCACGGCCGGCAGCGGCGCCAGCGCCTCCGCTCGACGAGGAGAGGAGCAGTCCGTGCGGCTCACCAGTCGGGTCAACCGGTCCGATCCCGAGTTCCAGGCCAACCGTGAGGCGAACCTCCAGGCCATCGAAGAGCTGCAAGCGCGGCTAAGGCGCGCTCAGGCCGGCGGCGGCGAGCTGGCCCACCAGCGCCAGCGGCAGCGCGGCAAACTCCCGGTTCGCGAGCGGATCGAGCGCGTTCTCGACCCGGCCAGCCCCTTCCTCGAACTATCTCCCCTCGCCGCGGAGGACATGTACGACGGCGAGGCACCGGCGGCCGGGATCGTCACCGGCATCGGCCGGATCGGTGGCCGGGAGGTCGTCATCGTCGCCAACGACCCGACCGTCAAGGGCGGCACCTACTTCCCGATCACCGTCAAGAAGCACCTGCGCGCCCAGGAGATCGCCTTCGCGAACCACCTGCCGTGCCTCTATCTGGTCGACTCCGGCGGCGCCTTCCTCCCGCTGCAGAGCGAGGTCTTTCCCGACCGTGACCACTTTGGGCGGATCTTCCGCAACCAGGCACTCCTCTCGGCGCAGGGGCTGCGCCAGGTGGCGGTGGTTCTCGGTCCTTGCACGGCCGGCGGGGCCTATGTGCCGGCCATGAGCGACGAAGCGGTCATCGTGCGTGGCACCGGCACAATTTACCTCGGCGGCCCGCCGCTCGTGAAGGCCGCCACCGGCGAGGAGGTGACCGCTGAGGAGCTGGGTGGTGCCGACGTCCACGGCCGGATCAGCGGGGTGGTGGACTACGTGGCCGACGACGAGGCCAGCGCGCTCGCCATCGCCCACGATCTGCTGGCCCAACCTCGACCCGCGCCGCCCCCGCTACCCTTCGAGCGGGAGCCGATCGTCGATCCGCAGGAGGACCCCGAGGATCTGCTGGGCATCGTCCCGCCGGAACCGCGCCGCCCCTACGACGCGCGCGAGGTGCTGATCCGCATCCTGGACGGCAGCCGGCTGCGGGAGTTCAAGGCGGACTACGGTCAGACGCTCGTGTGCGGTTTCGGTCACCTCTACGGCATCCCGGTCGGCGTGCTGGCGAACAACGGCGTGCTGTTCAGCGACTCGGCCCGCAAGGGCGCGCACTTCGTGATGCTCTGCGCCCAGCAGCGCATCCCGCTGATCTTCTTCCAGAACATCACCGGCTTCATCGTCGGGAAACGCTACGAGCACGAGGGGATCGCGCGCGACGGTGCGAAGATGGTAGCAGCCGTGGCAGTGGCGCAGGTGCCGAAGCTGACCGTGATGATCGGCGCGTCGTACGGCGCCGGGAACTACGCGATGTGCGGCCGGGCCTACGACCCGCGGTTTGTCTTTAGCTGGCCGACCGCCCGGATCGGCGTGATGGGGGGCGAGCAAGCAGCCGGCGTGCTGGTCACGATCCGCGAGCGTGCGGCCGCGAGCCGCGGCGAGCCGCTAGACGAGGCCGGGTTGGAGCGCCTGCGCCAGGAGGTCGAAGCGCGCTATGCCGAGGAGACAAGCCCCTACTTCGCCACCGCGCGGCTCTGGGACGACGGGGTGATCGACCCGCGCCAGACCCGACAGGTGCTCGGACTGGCGCTGCAGACCGCCCTCAACGCTCCCATCCCGCCGACGGAGTACGGGGTGCTGCGGATTTGACGCGTCATGCGTGATGCGTCACGCGTCCCCCTCACCCCCGGCCCCTCTCGGACGGAGCCCACCAGGGGAGAGGGGAGAGACACGGAACACGCATCACGGATGACGGATGACGCATGACGTATGACGCACACACGAGGAGACACCCATGGACCCCCTCCGCACCGAACAACGCGGGCCGGCACTGTGGCTGACCCTGAACCGGCCGGAGAAGCGGAACCCGCTGGGGCGGGATCTGCTGCGGGCGCTGCACGGCGCGATCATGGGGGCCGTTGACCGCGATGACGTCCGCTGCATCGTCCTGGCCGGAGCCGGGCCGGTCTTCTGCGCCGGTGCCGACCTAACCGAGTTTGTCCAGGCAGAGGACCCGGCCGTTCTCGCCGCCGATGGTGAACTGCTGGCTCGCCTGCTCCAGGCAATCGTCGACTCGCCTAAGCCGGTCATCGCGCGGGTGCAGGGGGCTGCCCTGGCGGGTGGTGCCGGGCTGGTCGCCGCGGCCGACATCGTGGTCGCGGCCGACGACGCTCGCTTCGGCTTCACCGAGGTGCGGATCGGCCTGGTCCCGGCCGTCATCAGCCCCTTCGTGCTCCGCGCCATCGGGCGCCGGGCAGCGCAGGCACACTTCCTCACCGGCGCCCCCTTCGACGCCGCCGAGGCACTGCGGATCGGGCTGGTCCACCGAGTCGTCCCCGCCAACGCACTCGACGCGGCGGTGGACGAGATCGTCGGCGCACTCGGCCGCGCCGCGCCGGGGGCGCTTGGTTCCGTCAAGCGCCTGCTCGATCAGGTCCAGGGTCTGGGCGTTGGCGAGGCGCGGGACCTGACGATCCGCACCCTGGCAGAGCGGCGCGCCAGCGAGGAGGGGCAAGAGGGAATGCGCGCCTTCCTGGAGAAACGCGACGCCGCATGGGTGACGCACTGATGACTCGCCGGGTCGCCATCGCCAACCGCGGGGAGATCGCAGTCCGGATCGCTGCCACCTGCCGGCTGCGGGGCTACGAGCCCGTCCTGCTCTGCGGCGAGCCCGACGCCGACGGCTTCGCGGCGCGCGCTATCGGCCGGGTCGAGGTCGTCGGGCCGGCCGGGAGTGAGATGGACCCCGACGCCGTCGTCGCGGCGGCGCGCCGGGCCGGGGCCATATTCCTCCACCCCGGCTACGGGTTCCTCAGCGAGCGCCCCGCGCTTGCCCGCGCCTGCGCCGCGGCCGGCATCCACTTCCTCGGCCCCAGCCCGGAGACGCTGGAGCGCTGCGGCGACAAGGTGGAGACCCGTCGCGCCGCGGTTGAGGCCGGAGTCCCGGTTCTCCCCGCCAGCGAGCCGCTGGGAGACGCCCCGGAGGAGTGGTGCACCGCTGCGGAGGCCATCGGCTATCCGGTCTTGGTCAAGGCGGCGCTGGGTGGAGGCGGCACCAGCTTGCGGCGTGTGGATGACCCGAAGGAGCTGACGGAAGCGGTCGCCTCGGCCCGCCGCGAGGCGGAGGCCGCCGGGGCCGGGCCGGTGCTTTACCTAGAGCGCTTCCTGGACAGCGCACGGCATATCGAGGTACAGGTCGCTGGGGACGGCACACGAGCCATCGCCATCGGTGACCGCGAGTGTTCGCTGCAGCGGCGCCACCAGAAGGTGATTGAGGAGGCGCCCGCGCCGAACCTGTCGGACGAAGCACGCCGGCGGCTCCATACCTATGCCATCGCGGTGGCCGAAGCGGTCGGGCTGGTGAGCCTGGCGACCATCGAGTTCCTCTACGGCGCCGACGGGACCATCGCCTTTCTCGAAGTAAACCCTCGCTTGCAGGTAGAGCATCCCGTGACCGAGGCGGTGACCGGATGGGATCTGGTCGCGCTCCAGCTCGATCTGGCCGACGGCCGCCCGCTCCCCGAGTGCGCCCCGGCGCCGCACGGCCACGCTATCGAAGCCCGGCTCTACGCCGAAGACCCGGCGCGCCACTTCCTGCCCAGCCCCGGCAGGCTCGACGTCCTGGCGCTGCCCACAGCGCCACGACTCCGGGTGGACGCCGCCTATGCCGCCGGGGACGTCGTCCCCGACCGCTACGATCCGCTCATCGCCAAGCTGATCGCCTGGGGCGCGAACCGCGACGAGGCGCTCACCCGCTTGCGCGACGCCCTGACCCGCACCGGCGTGGCCGGCGTCGCAACGAACCGGCCCTGGCTGATCGCTCTGCTCGACGCCCCTGAGGTGCGCGCCGGTGCCTACACCACCACGACCGCGGCGACGGTCCCGCCTCCCGCCGGTCCCCCGCCGCGGCTCGCGGCCGCCGCGCTCCTCGCCACCGCGCTGGACCGCCCGCCGAGCAGCGACCCGTGGGAGCGGATCGGTCCCTTCCGCCTCGCCGGTGGCGCCGAGATCGCCTTCCACGGCGTCGACGCCGACTGGGAACGAGTCATCGTCGTGGAGCGGGAGGGTGGAATCTGGACCGCTGACGACGGCGAGGGCCAGGCTCCGCTCCGTTGGTGGCGCGGCAGCGACGGGCTCTGGACGGTGGCCTACGGCGACGAGGTCGGCACCGCCGCTATCGCACGCCGGGACGACGGCACGATCGAGGTCGCCACGGCCGAGGGACGGTGGCTGGCCCGCCCGGGGCGCCGCGCACCGGAGGCAAGCCGCGCCGCCGCCCGTGCCGACGGCACGATCCGCGCGCCGCTCCCGGGGAAGATCCTCCGCGTCCCGGCTGAATCCGACGCGCCGGTCGCAGAGGGTGAGCCCCTGGTCATCATGAGCGCTATGAAGATCGAGGTCGTCCTCCGCGCCCCCGCCCCTGGTCGCGTCCGCAGCATCCACTGCTACCCCGATCAGCAAGTCGACGCCGGGGACATCCTCGTCGAACTCGCCCTCGACCCCACCGACTAACACAACACCCCTCTCCCCTTGTGGGCTCCGTCCGAGAGAGGGTTGGGGGTGAGGGGTAAGAAAACCCCTACTTCACCACCGCATCCTCGCGGCGCTCCTGTGATCGGGGGTCGAGCGCGTCGCGGAGCAGGTCTCCCAGGATGTTGAGCGCGAAGACAGTCAGGAAGAGCATCGTTCCCGGCACGAGTGCCACCCACCAGGCGCGCGATAGGAGCCGCTGACCATCGCGCAGCATGTTCCCCCACGTCGGCACCTCCGGATTGACGCTCGCGCCCAGGAACGAGAGTGACGCCTCGGCCAGGATGGCATAGGCCACGATGAACGTGGCCTGAACGATCAGCGGCGACACCGAGTTGGCCAGGACATAGCGCCACAGGATCGCCCCGTTCGACAGCCCGACGCAGCGGGCCGCCTCGACGTAGGGCATCCGCTTGATGACGAGCGTCGTGCTGCGGATCAGGCGGGCGACCACCGGGGTGTAGACGAGCGCCAGTGCGATCACCACGGTGTCCACGCCCGGTCCCAACCCCACCACGATGGCGATGGCGAGCAAGACGCCGGGGAAGGCCATCACGCCATCCAGCAACCGCATCAGGAGCCCGTCGAGCCAGGTAAAGTATCCGGCGAGCAGTCCGAGCACGGCACCGACTGCCACCGCAACCACCGTGACGCAGGTGCCGACCAGCAGCGAGATGCGTCCACCGTAGAGCAGGCGGCTCAAGACATCCCGCCCCAGATCGTCGGTGCCGAGCCAGTGCTCCGCCGACGGGCCGCGCAGTCGCACCGCCGGATTCGCCACCTGGGGATCGGCCGGTGCCAGCAGGGGTGCCAGGACCGACGTCAGCACAACGCCGATCAGGAACGCCAGCGCCAGTATCGCCACCCGTGAGGAGAGCAGCACGCGGTACCAGGCGCGCCGGCGATCCCTGACGTAGGTCGCCCGCCAGCCGCGCGGGCGCGAGCGCAGCCTGGCCCGGGCGACCGCGCCTGCCCTACCCGCCGGCATAGCGCACCCTCGGGTCGAGGTAGACGTAGAGGACGTCGACCAGGAGGTTACACAGGAGGTAGATCCCGGCGAAGACCATGACGACCCCCTGGATCACCGGAAAATCGCGCCGGGCGATGCTGTTGACCACCAGTTGCCCCATGCCCGGCAGCCCGAAGACCGTCTCCACCACCACCGCGCCGCCCAGCAGGTCGCCGAGCGCGTACCCCAGGACCGTGACCGCCGGCAGCAGGGCGTTGCGCAGCGCATGGCGGAAGGCGACCGCTTCCAGATCGAGACCTTTGGCGGTCGCGGTCCGGATGTAGTCCTCCCGCAACACTTCGAGCAATGTCGACCGGACCAGACGCGCCGGAAGACCGGCGATCGACAGGCCGAGCGCCATAGCCGGGAGCAGCATCGACTGAAAGTGGCCCACCGGGTCGACGCTGAACTCCACGTAGCCACCGGACGGCAGCCAGCGCAGCGTCACCGAGAAGAGCAGGATCAGCAGGATCGCCAGGAAGAAGTCCGCGATCGCGGTGCCGCTGATGGCGAAGAGCATCAGCGCCCGGTCGAGCAGCCGGTCCTGATGCAGCGCGGCGACAACCCCCGCCGGAACACCGACGGCGACGGCGATCAGGAGCGCGTACAGCGCCAGTTGCACCGTCGGCCCGACCCGCTCCCGGATCGCTTCCGTCACCGGCTTGTCGAGGAAGATCGACGTGCCCAGGTCAAGCCGGGCAAGGCGCGCGAGCCAGCGCGGGTACTGCACCGCCAGCGGCTCGTCTAGCCCCATCCGTTCGCGCAGTGCCGCCACCTGCTCCGGCGTCGCCTCGGGGCCAAGCATGACGGCGGCCGGGTCGCCCGGGATGACGTGCAGCAACAGGAAAGCGACGGTGCCGACCACAAGCGCGATCGGCACCAGCAAGAGGATACGCCGGAGCACGTATGCGATCATTTCTCCAGCCACGCGTTGGAGAAGTCGGGCTGCAACTCAGTCGGTCCGACGCCGTGGAGCTTGGGCGAGCGCACAAGGATCCGCCGCGCGTCACCGATCTTCAGCCGCGGCACCTCCTCGTAGAAGCGCTCCTGCACCTGCGCCCAGATCTCGACACGCTTCTCAAAGTCGGACTCGGTCTGCAGTTGAGCCAGCAGCTCGTCCTTCTCCGGCGTGCACCACCAGCCGGTCGCCGAGCAGGTCAGGTTGCGCAGCACCGGATCCGGCCGGAAGCTCGCTGTTGCGAGGTACGCCTCCCAGGCCGTCTCGTCGTCGCGCAGGTCGCTGAGGGTCGCGCCGTCGTACACCTGGAGATCGACGGTGAAGCCAACCTGCTCCAACTGCTGCTTGAAGACGACAGCGGCGTTGTATTCCTGCTGGATCTCTTGCGTCGTCAGAATCCGCAACGGAGATCCGTCGTAGCCCGAGGACTCCAGCAGCCGCCGCGCCTCGTCCGGCTGGCGCGGGTTGAACCGATCGGCTCCCGCGTCGGAGTACCAGGCAGCCGCGCCGGGAAGTAGCGTCGGCGTCAGCTCATAGAAGTCTTCCCCGAACGCGGCCTGCATGATCGGCTCGTGGTCGAGCGCGAGCTGGATCGCACGCCGAATCTGGAGGTCGCCGGTGATGGGCGAGCGCAGGTTGAGCACGATATTGAGCCAGGCATCGGGCGGCAGCAGGTCCACCGCGACGGCCGGGTCGTCCTTCAACGTCGGGTAATGGTCGGTGCTGATCGTCTCCAGGTAGTGGTAGTTGCCCGAGCGGAGCCCGGCGACACGCGACGCCTCGTTCGGCACCGGGATGAACTCGAGTTGATCGAGGTACTGCCCCTTGTGGCCGGCGTAACCGCTCGTCTCCCCGGGCGGGTTGGCGTAGCCGTCGAAGCGCTCCAGGAGGATGTGCCGGTCCGGGAGCCACTCGACGAAGCGGTACGGCCCGGTCCCCACGAACTCCGCCAGGCGGGTATCGTCCGACCGGTCCAGCACCGACTTCGGGTAGATCGCGCAGCCCTGAAGCGCCCGGGAGAGCGCCGTGGGGAAGGTGCCGAACGGCTCGCGCAGCCGGAACTCCACGGCGTAGGGGTCAACCGCCGTGAGCGACTCGGTCACAGCCATCAAGCCCTGGCCCAGCCCAACGACACGCCCCCAACGCTCGATCGACGCGATCACATCCTCGGCCCGCATCTCCTCGCCGTTGTGGAAGGGGACGCCCTGGCGCAGGCGGACCAGGATCCGGCGGCCGCCGTCGCTGACCTCGTGCGACTCGGCGAGCAGCGGCACCGGCTCGTAGCGCTCGTCCCAGGTGAAGAGCGTCTCGTACATGTGGCCGGTTACGAGGAGGACGATCGAGTCGGTCGTCTGGTGCAGGTCGAGGTTCGGTGGCTCACCGGTCAGGGCGACGCGCAGGGTCCCACCTCGACGCGGTTCCGCCCCGGTGGACTGGTCTGGAGTCGAGGTCACTGCCGACCCGCCTCCACCGTCCGTCCCGGCGCCGCAGCCCGCCAGCAGCGACGCAGCCGGCACCGCGAGAGCCACTCCACCAGCCAGCCGCAGCAGTGTCCGGCGATCGAGTCGTCGTGCGAACCATTGCTCATACCGCACTGGACCAGTCCCCCAATCAAGTCCACCTCACTGCGCACCGCCAGCCGCGGCAAGCGCGACGGGCTATAGTGTCGTAACCGGCGGCGTTTTTCGCAACCCAATCATGAACGCGGCGGCCCGGGTGCCCCGGTCCCACGCATCAGCGTCCGTGTCGCCGCCGCGTCTCCTCGATCTCTTCGATGTGCTCCAGCGCGTGGCTAGCCAGCATCCCAAGAATACGGCCGACCGGCAGCGATGGCGCTCCGGAGGCATCGACCGTATGCCGCTCCAAGGCATCCGGCACGTGTCGCACCAGTTGGAGCATGTGCGCACGGATCGCCTTGAAGAGCACGACGGACGGGCCGATATCCCGCCCGGCGTAGTCGAGACGCTCAGCCCACACATCCTGGCTGTACCGGTTCCCATGATACACGCGACCTGGCTCTGCGAGCGCGAACTTCGGCCCGCCCAACGCCGCGGTCTCGGCATCCGCCAGGTGGTGCACGATCTGGCGGATCGTCCATGCGCCCGGCTCGCGCGCCAGGTCCAGATCCGCCTCGCTCAGCCCGTCCAGCGCCCTCTCCAGCGCGTCGACACCGGACGCATAGAGATCCAGCACCTGCTCCGGCGTTCGCTCAACGATGGTCCAGAAAACGACTGAGTACCCGTCGGGATCGGTCACCTGCAGTTGCCGGTCGCCCCAGGGCCGTTCGATGAGCGTCGCCGCAACGCCGCGCTCGGCCAGGGCGGCCCGGCGGGCGTCCAGATCACCGCCGAAGATGTGAACACTCCCGCCCGGTTTGACCACTTCCCGCACGGTGTGCAGCTCATGGGTTATGTCCCCTGCAGCGGGGCCGGCGATCAAGATCGCATACCCGGCGGCGTCCACCACGGCGAGGTCCGCGCCGGTGTCGTGCCGAACCAGGTTGCACCCCAGCATGTCCACATAGAAGCGGAGGCTCGCGGCGACATCGGACACGCGCACCGCGGTCATCGGCTGCCTGACGTCTCGCATGCGTTCCCCCTTCCGCAGCACAGGCCCCGGCGGGGCGCCGACACGAATCGGAGCGCGGCGCTCAGCCCCTGAGCGGTGAGCGCGCCCACGACACCAGCCAGCTCCACGCCTACCAGGAGCGCCCTGAACATCGCGAGCGTCAGCAGATGGAGCCTGCTGCCGTACACCTACCTCGGCACCAGCACCCGGTTCTCGTGCCCTTGATACAGCAGGAGCACGATGGTGACAAGGAGAGGTACCGAGGCACCGAGCCACGATGGTCACCTACTGGCGCATCTGGCACGACCCTGGTACATTGAAAGGTACGCCTGGGGCTGGACCGAACGTCCGGACCCCGCGTCACAGGGGAGAGCACACGCTTGGCAGTCAGGAGACACGCGTCCGAGTCGACAGCCCCGGCCAGTGACGCCGGGGCTGTGGTCGCGGAGCGACAGGGACCCTTCGCCGCGTTCCGTGAGCGGCCCTACCGCATCCTCTGGTTGGGCATGCTCCCGTCGATGCTGGCCATGCAGATGGGCCAGGTCGCGGTGGGATACGTGGCCTACACCATCTCCGGCGAGGCGACCGCCCTCGGCTGGATCTCAGCCGGTTCAGGGGTGCCGATGCTTGTCTTCTCACTCATCGGTGGGGTCGTCGCCGACCGGATGCCCAAACGTACCGTCCTCTTCTTCACGCAGAGCACAATCGGGCTGGCCGCACTCGTCAACGCCGTGCTCGTCATCACCGGCAAGATCGAGGTCTGGCACTTGATCGCCGTCTCTGCAGTCCAGGGTATCGCGTTCGCCTTCAACATGCCGACGCGGCAGGCGTTCGTCGCGGAGATCGTCTCCCCTGCCCGCCTGATGAACGCCATCGCGCTCAACAACGCCGGGATGAACATGAGCCGCGTGGTGGGACCGGCTCTCGCTGGGTCCCTGATCGCCGTCCCGTTCATTGGCGCCGGCGGCATCTTCGCCCTGATGGCGGCGATGTACGTCATCGTGGTCCTGATGCTTTTCTTATTGCCGCCCGGCCGACCCGCCCGCGCGCCGCGCGGGACCGGACTGTCTGAACTGAAAGCGGGGCTCCGCTACGTATGGCAGCACCCGATCCTGCGGATGCTGCTCGCGCTCGCCACCGTGCCGGTCCTCCTGGGCCTGCCGTATGTCCAGGTCATGCCGGTCTTCGCGATCGACGTCTACGAAGTCGGCTCCGAGGGTCTCGGTACGCTCATGGCCGTCAACGGGCTCGGAGCGCTCGCTGGATCGCTGGGCATCGCCAGCGCCACCGGGCTGGGACGCAAAGGGCTCGTACAGCTATCGCTCGGGCTGATGTTCGGCCTGGCCCTCGCCGTCTTCGCCCTCGGCGGGTCGTACCCGCTGGCGCTGGTCGCGATCGCGATCGCCGGGGCGGCCTCTTCCGGCTACGCCACGCTCAACTCGACCCTGATCATGCACCACACCGAGCACGAGTTCCACGGCCGGGTCATGAGCCTCTACATGATGACCTTCGCCATAATGCCGCTCGGCACGGTGCCGATCTCCTGGCTGGTCGATCAGTTCGGAGCACCAATCACCATCGGTGTCGCCGGGTTCCTCCTGGCCGCCATCATCGGCAGCGTTGCCGTTCTCAGCCCCACCTACCGCCGGGTATAGCCAGGGGCAGAGCTAACACGCCGGCATCAGGTACCCACCGGCAAGTTAGGGCCCGGGGCTCAAGCCGCCGGGCTGAATAAGGAAAAGCCCACTGAAGGGGCTCTCCCGCACCTAGACTGACTCGCTCTGGCACCAGCGGAGCTCCACGTCCCCAGCCCCTTCAGTGGGCTTCGAGTGGTCAGCCCGGGGGTTTACCCCCGGGCCCCAACCACGGCGCGGGGATCCTCACCGCGGGGAACCTCACACCGCCCATCCCCCGGGCACGCACCACGCCGTGGGAACCTTCTCGCCAGGGACTCAGTCTCCTTCCGCCTCCCGCACGCGGATCAGGAGCAGCGGCACGTCGGAGTGCGTCAGCAGCCTGTCGGCGACACTGCCGAAGAACCAGCGCGCCACGCCGCCCCGGCCGTGCGTGGTCATGACCATCAGGTCCGGCCGGATCGTCCGGGTGTAGTCCAGCAGCTCGTCCCAGGGATCGCCGCTGCGGACTTCGACGGTCACGGTGAGCCCCTGCTCGCGAAGTTGCTCGGCCATCGCCTGCAGGTAGTCGCGCGCCTCGGCTTCCATCTGATCGAAGCGCTGCAGGATCGCCTCATATGAGGGAGTGCGGAGCACGGGTCCCGGATCCTCGGGCAACTCGTGCCGGAAGGTCTCGGCCACGCGCACAAGCTGGAGCGTCGCGCCGGTGGCACGCACGAGATCGAGTGCGATCGGCAACGCCTGCTCGGCCTCGCGCGACCCGTCAAGCGGCACCGCGATCTGGGTGAATGCGACATGAGCCGGCTGCGCGTCCGTCTCCCGCGCGCGGACTACCAGGACCGGGCAGGTCGACAGTTGCAGCACCCGGGTCGCGACGCTGCCCAGCAGCACCCGCCCCAGTCCGCCGCGCCCGTGGCTCGCCAGCACGATGACCGGGTCCGCGTGCTGCTCGGCTTCGGCCAGGATCTCCTTGCGTGGGTCACCCAGCCGCACCACCGGTTGGGCCTTCAAGCCGAGCCCGGCCAGCCGCTCCACCGCGGCGCCCAAGAGCTCCGGCGACAAGAGTTCCTGGCGCGGGTTCGCGGGATCGACCCACACCACCTCCCGCCGCCGCGCATCGTAGAGCGGCCGCATCTCCTCGACGACCCGCAAGAGCACGATCTCGGCGCCCACTGCCCGCGCCAGCGCCGCTGCATAGGGAAGGGCCGTTTCCGCGAGCTGCGAACCGTCGAGGGGGACGACGATCGTGCCGATAGATGTCATGGCCTCTTCCCTCCACTCCGGAACCGCGCCTGCGGCTATTGTAACCGGCCACTCGCCAAGCGCGGGCTGCGGTGAGTGGACCAGGGGAGTAAGATGGGTGCCATACGGGGTGCGTACCGCGCGCCGCCGGACACGCGGGTTGACCCTGCTTGCAGGGATAGTCGAGGGAGTGTCATCATGGAGGTATCGACGACGATCAACGACCTCGCCCGCTCGGTGGTCGACCGCATCACCGGCTCAGTAGGCTCGCAGCTGGTCTTTGGTCCGGCGTATGAAGCCGCGGGGCGCACGGTGATCCCGGTATCGGAAGTGCGCTACGGCTTTGGGCTCGGCGCGGGCGGTGGCTCGGGTACCGGGCCGGACGGACAGGGCCAGGGCAGCGGCGGCGGCGGTGGTGCCGGGGGCGGCGTGCAGGCACGCCCGGTCGGCTTCATCGACGTCACCGGCGACCGCGCGGAGTTCTTCCCGATCGTGGACTACACGCGGATCGCGCTCGCCAGCCTGGTGGCGCTGACCACACTCGTGCTGGCCGTCAGCCGCACATCACGGAGGGCGCGCCGCTAGCCGCGCCACACCGGCAGAGAGGTGAGCAGAGCAGCATGGATCCCTCTGGGCGCATGGAACCAGTTCCGCCGGCCCCGTCTGACCGAGCAGGGAGCGACGTTGACCAGCTTGCCTTCCGGCGCACGCTGGGCTACCTGGCCACCGGTGTCACGGTCATCTCGCTCTACAGCGATGAGGGCGTCCATGGCATGACGGCCAACGCCGTGATGTCGCTCTCGCTCGACCCGCCATTGATCCTGGTCGCAATCGATCGCCGGGCGCGCACGGCTCGCTACATCCAGACGGCGCGGGCGTTCGGCGTCAACATCCTGCGCGACACGCAGGAGCCGCTGTCACGCTTCTTCGCGCGCTCCTGGCGCCCGGCCACGCCGCCCGAGCACCGCTTCGCAGAGTGGGCGGGCGTCCCCTATCTCGTCGGCTCACTTGCCGGGATCAGTTGCCGCGTGGCGGAGATCCTGGACGGCGGCGATCACATCATCGTCGTGGGGCGGGTGGTCGGCCTGCGCGTGGACGACCCGGAGGGGCAGCCGCTGCTCTTCTATCGAGGCCGCTACGCCAGTCTCGTCAGCCACGAGGCCAGCCCGCCCGAGTCGCCGGAACTGACCTCGTCGGAACACATCCACGTCTACTACGGCGAGTGGTCCCAGGACGAGGGCGAGCCGCTCGCGGGGCGTCCGATTCCGCCACACCCCTGGACCGGCTACTGAGCCGTCCAGGCTAGCCGCCGCCATGCACCGGGGCACGCCCTCTGCTATCTTGAGCCCTCGGTATTGCCACCTCCGCGGGGGAGACACGTTCGACGAGCGAGCAAGACCCACACGATACCGGAAGCGAGGAGTCCCAGCCAAGCGTACCGGCCAAGAAGACGGTTCGCGGCACGCACCCAGGGGACCGCTACATCCGTGTCGTACGCTCCACCGACCTGCGCCCCCGCTCGGCCGAGCCGCGCTACGTCGTGGCCGCGCCGACCGAACCCGGCAGCGCGATCGGGCGTCTCTACCGCCAGCTCCGCCGGCTGCTCATCGGCCCGCCGCTCCGCACGGCGCAGGAGGCACATGAGCGCCTGACCAAGACGAAGGCGCTGGCGATTCTCAGCTCCGACGCCATCTCCTCGACCGCCTATGCCACCGAGGAAATCCTGCTGATCCTCGTCCTCGCCGGTGCGGCGGCGTATGGCTACGTCATCCCGATCGGCTTCGCCATCGCCGCGCTGCTCGTCATCGTCGGCTTCTCCTACCGCCAGACGATCTTCGCCTACCCCCTGGGCGGCGGCTCCTACATCGTGACCAAGGACAACCTCGGCACCGGCCCGGCCCTGGTCGCCGGGACCTCGCTGCTGATCGACTACACCCTGACGGTCGCGGTGAGCATTTCTTCCGGCGTCGCAGCCATCACCTCCGCCGCGCCTGGGCTGCACCCGTACCGGGTCGGTATTGCCGTGCTCGCCATCGTAGCCCTGGTGATCGGCAACCTTCGGGGCATCCGAGAGAGCGGATCGCTCTTCGCCGTGCCCACCTACCTCTTCATCGGCGGCATGGCGGTCCTCATCCCGCTGGGCATCGGCGCCGCGTGGTTCGGCCTGTTCGAGCCACACCCGGCGAGTCATCCCGTCCCGCCGGCGCAGCAGGGGATCACCCTCTTCCTTATCCTGCGGGCCTTCTCCTCCGGCTGCACCGCGCTGACCGGCGTCGAGGCGATCTCGGACGGCGTCCCCGCTTTCCAGCCACCCGAGGCGAAGAACGCCGCCCGCACCCTCGGCTGGATGGTGGCGATCCTGGGTTCCCTCTTCCTCGGCATCACCGTGCTTGCCTATCACTTCCACCTGACGCCGAGCGAGAATCAGACCGTCCTCTCGCAGCTTGCCCGCACCGTCGTCGGCGACTCGCCCTTCTACCTCTACATCCAGGCAACGACGGCGGGCATCCTGCTCCTGGCCGCCAACACCAGCTTCGCCGACTTTCCGCGCCTTGCCTCGTTCATGGCCCGGGATCGCTACCTGCCCAACCAGTTCCGCTACCGCGGGGATCGCCTGGCGTTCTCCAACGGCATCATCGCTCTGGGGCTTGCCGCCGCGGTGCTGGTGGTGGTCTTCCACGCTGACGTCAACGCCCTGATCCCGTTGTACGCGGTCGGGGTCTTCACCGCCTTCAGCCTGTCCCAGGCGAGCATGACCACCCGCTGGTGGCGCCGTGAGCGACCCGGCCGCCACCGCACCATGGGCATGTTGATCAACGGGACCGGCGCTGCCGTCACCGGGATCGTGACGCTCATCATCATCGCCACTAAGTTCCTGACCGGTGCCTGGATCATCCTTGTCATCCAGCCGCTGCTTATCTGGATGCTGACCAGGATCCACCGCCACTACGAGCGGGTCGCCGCCCAGCTCTCCATCCGAACCGGGACGGGCGAGTCCGAGCAGCCTGCCTGGCCGGGGCCGCTGGCCGCGGTGGTGCCCATCGCCGGGTACAACCGGGCGACGATCCGCGGCCTCGACTTCGCCCGTGAGATCACCGGCGACGTCACAGCGGTACATGTCACCAGTGACCCGGCGGACGCCGAGCGGCTCCGCCAGCAATGGCGCGACGCGAAGCTCGACGTGCCGCTGGTGATCATCGAGTCACCCTACCGGGAGCTGGTCGGCCCGCTTTTGGCCTACATCGAGCAACTCCACGCCGAGAAGGGGGACACGCTGATGGTGGTCGTGCCCGAGTTCGTGCCCGCCCACCTCTACGAACTGCCTCTCCACAACCAGACCGCGTGGCGCCTGCGCACCGCCCTCTGGACGCATCCCGGCATCATCGTCACCACCGTCCCCTACCACGTCTCGTCGTGATGAGGCTGCCATGTCATCCCTGCCATCGCGGGCGGCGGACTCGAATGATCTCCGACCGAGATGGCTGCCGGGGAACGAGATCCTTCGCTCTGCTCAGCACGACGCGAGGGACGGGAAGGACGCGGTTCTTCCCGTCCCTCGCGACGTGCAAGCCAGGAGGGCGCAGGCTCCTCGTTTCTGGTAGAGTGCGTGACCCGGGAGGGGCGGCAGGCACCGACCCGCGGAGGGAGATGGTGCGCGCCTCGGATGGCCGGAATGCTACGTAGTGTCGATCGGTTGAGACCCTTGGGTTCCCGGCGTGATCCAGACGCGCCGGGGTTCGCCCGCACTACTCGCGTGACTCGAACGACTATGAGGAGGATTTCGGGATGATGTCAGATGCGGTCCGCGCATTCCTCGAAGAGCCGCGGTTTGCCGTGCTCGCGACCATCGGTGCCGACGGCATGCCGCATCAGTCGGTGATGTGGTATGAGCTGCGCGGCAACACGATCATGATGAACACGTCCGAGGGACGGGTCAAATCGGCAAACCTGCGCCGCGACCCCCGCGTGTCGATCTGCGTCGAGGACGGTTACCGCTACGTGACCATCACCGGCCGCGCCGAGTTGGTCGACGACCAGGAGATCGCACAGGCCGACATCGCCGCGCTCGCCCATCGTTACCACGACCCGGAGACGGCCGAGCGGCAAGTCGCGGAGTTCCGCCGCCAGAAACGCATCACGCTGCACATCTCCATCGACCGGGTGTCCGCCCACGGGTTCTAAGCGCCGCGAGCCCTCGCGGGCGGGCGGCGATGCGCTGAGGAGGCATCGCAGAGATGAGCGCCGAGGTCCGGATCATCGGCGTCGACCATGTGCCGGAGGCACGGCCCGGGGACGACCTGGCCAACCTGATCGCCCACGGCCTTGAACAGAGCGGGCTCACCCTGGCGGATCGGGATATTGTCGTCGTGACCCAGAAGCTGGTCTCCAAGGCCGAGGGGCAACTGGTCGACCTCCGGGAAATCGAGCCGTCCGTGCTCGCTCGCGAGTGGGCGGAACAATTCGGCAAGGACCCGCGCCAGGTCGAGGTGGTGCTGCGCGAGGCGCGGCGGATTGTGCGCATGGCCAACGGCCTCATCATCGCCGAGACGCGCCACGGCTTCGTCTGCGCCAACGCCGCGGTGGATGCCTCAAACGTCTCCGCCCCGGACCAGGTATCGCTCCTGCCGGTCGACCCCGACGCGTCGGCCGAGCGCATCCGCCGCGGGCTCGCCGAGCGCGCGGGCGTCGAGATCGCCGTGATCATCACCGACTCGTTCGGCCGACCCTGGCGCAAGGGCATCGTGAACGTCGCGGTGGGCGTGGCCGGGATGGAGCCGCTCCTCGACTACCGTGGACAATACGATGAGCAGGGATACGAGCTGCGCGCCACCGTGATCGCCGTTGCCGATGAGATCGCCTCGGCCGCAGAGTTAGTCATGGGCAAGCTGGCGCGCCGGCCGGTGGCCATCGTGCGCGGCTACGACTACCAGCCCGGCGACGGCAACGCCCGCGCGCTCGTCATGGAGCCGGAGCGGGATCTGTTCCGCTAGCTGCCTCGACCGCCGTCACGTGCGAAGCGGCGACACGGCACGATGCCCCCGCTCCCAACGCTGTTACCCGGGGTTCGGGTGATCGCTTGGGTGCGTCTCACGCTGAGGACACTCAAGGGTGGGATTATGTCACTCTGAGCAGAGCCGGGAGCGGCGGCCAGCCGCCTCCGGCGACTCCGTCCGAGCCGAAGGATCTCTCCGGTGCGTGGCCGCACCCGCGAGAGATCCTTTGCTTCGCCCAGGATGACAGGGTTTCTTGGGGATCGGCGCTGTCGCTACAGCGTCTGGTTCGCCAGCGCCAGGTGGTGCGCGGTGTATCGTGCGAGCGTGGCCTGCTGGCGCGGCGTCAGCACTTCGCAGACCCAGCCCCAGTGCAGCGACACCCAGTCGCCCGGCTGGGCCGCGTCGGCGAAGCCCCGGCCGTCGACCTGGCGCGTCACCCGCACCGTCTCGGCCGGACCGAGCGCCAGCTTTCCGTCCACCAGGACAAGCGGCTGCCGGTCGACGACCAACTCCGCGCCGTCGACCGCCCGGACACGCCCCCAGCTGATGCGGCACTGGTCCATGGTTTCCAGCGAGTGCTCCAACTCGCCAACCCGAGCATGCACGTCGAAGACGTGGAAAGTATGGTGCGGCCGCGCCCCGGCCGGCGCCTTGCCGAGTACCAGCGCCCGCAGCCGGGGTGAGAGCTGCTTGCCGAAGCGCTCATCCAGCGCGTCGTAGAGTTGCCGAGCCTCGACCCGCTCCAGGAGCTCATTCCCGATCCAGTACGCCTCCACAACGCGCTCGTCGAACGGGTCAGGGATGCCGTTCTCGCGCGCGATGAGCCGGAGGTACGGTAGCGCACCGGTGAAGCGCGCCAGCATTTGCTCCAATGGCGGCTCACGCACCATCTCCAGTGCGTAGTCGAACAGCGTGCGGTTATCGTCGCCCCCACAGTAGCGCAGCCGGTTCGGCATGAACGCATAGCGGATGAAGCGGGTTGTCCCGGTGATCGCCCGCACCGGCCCGCCGGATACCGTCTCCAACCGCGTGGTCGCGTCACGCACGGGCATCCTCCTCTTCCCAGAGCGACGCGAGGTCGGCGAAGAAGGACAGCAGCCGCTCGGCCTCTTCCGGGGTCACCACCTCGATGATCAGGCCGCGGTCGAGCAGGACGTGTTCATCAACCGCTACGTCAGGAAAGAGCGCGGTGCTGACCTGGACGACCTCTCCCTCGATCAGCTCGACCTCGGCCACGCCGTCGCCCACGCTGCGGACGCGCGCCACCAGCGGGATGCACATCTCAGCCAACCTCTCCACCCGCGACCCGCGCCGCCAGGCGCGCCCGGAGCCAGTCGACCCAAGCCTCGAGCCCGGCACCGGTGCGGCACGAGACCTCGAAGACCGGCGCATCGGGGTTGAGCGCGCGGACCGCCTCGTAGAAGCGCGTTCGGTCGAAGTCGACCAGGTCGATCAGGTCGATCTTGTTGAGCACGATGGCGTCGCTCCGCGCGAAGACATCCGGGTACTTCACCGGTTTGTCGTCCCCCTCGGCCGCGCTGACGAGGCACACCCGCGCGTGCTCACCGAGGTCCCAGTGCGTGGGACAGATCAGGTTTCCCACGTTTTCGACCATGAGCAGGTCGATCGCTCCCAGGTCCAGGTCGTCCAGGGCACGCGCCAGCATGCCGGCCTCCAGGTGGCACCCGCCACCGGTGTTGACCTGGACCGCGTCGACCGCCCCCGCCGCCAGGACACGCTCCGTGTCCACACTCCCGGCGATGTCCCCCTCGACGACGCCGACACGCGCCACCCCGGCCAGCGCCGCGATCGTGCGCGTGATGAGGCTGGTCTTCCCTGCCCCCGGCCCGGCCAGCAGGTTGACCGCGACCACCCCCGCTTCATCGCAGCGCGTGCGGATCGCCTCGGCCGCCTGGTCGTTGGCGTGGAAGAGACTTTGCACCACTTTGACCCGCTGCACCGTCATGTTTCGATCTCCAGGCTCTCGATGAGCACATCCGTGCCGTCGTCCAACACCCCACCGACGGTCCCGCAGCGGGGGCAGTGGAAGCCCGCGAGGTCCGGCGTGTACTCGGCGGCGCAGGTGTTGCACCAGAAGCGCATCGGCACCCACCGCAGCGCCAGCTCAGCCCCCTCGGCCAGCGTCCCCGGGCTCAGCAGCTCGAAGCAGAAGCGCAACGCCTCTTCCTCGACGCACGAGCGATCCCCCACAACGAGGTTGATCGCAACGACGCGCCGCGCGCCCGCCTCGCGGGCGTGCTCCTCAACCGACTCCAGCAGGTAGGCGCTCAGGGCTAGCTCGTGCATCGCGCCGCTTGCTACATCTGCCGCACGCGCAGGTAGCGACGCACGTCCGCCTGCGACGCCACCAGCGCGATGAGCATCCCGATCAGCGTCAGGCAGATGATCACGAGGAGGGCATTGCGCAGCGCGCGGAGGACCTCCATCATCACGCTCCTCTCCGGTACTCGCTACGCCGGGCCCTGCGGCGCGACCGCTGGCCGGCCGTCGTGCAGACGCACGAGTAGGGACTCGATCATGTTCACTGCCTCGTCGACCGCAGCCCGCACCGGCGGGCTCAGCCCGTCGGGATCATCCGGCACCGGCGCGACCGCGCCCGGCTCGCAGCCCACCACGAACAGCCGTTCCGGGCATCCGCCGAGCGTCTGCGCCAGGGCAAACACGGCCATTGGATCGACGCTGTGCGCCGCCAGCGCCGGCCCGGCAGCGTCAATTGCTTCAGGTGCGTCTGGCTCGATCAGGTACAGCGTGCCGGGCACGCCCCCGCGCGGCATCGCGTCGACCAGGATGGCGGCATCGCAGCCGTCGGACAGCGCATAGGCCAGGTCGAGTCCGCGAATCCCGAAGTCGCGCACCTCGACCCCCGGCGGCAGCGGGTGCTCCGCCAGCCGCCGGGCCACCACGACGCCGAAGGCGTCGTCGCCCAGGAAGATGTTGCCGATCCCGGCGACGAGGATGCGGGGCGTCATGGCGGCCCCTCCTCCGGCCCGAGCGGCTCCACCTCGTCGAGCCCGAAGTAGAACTGGTGCCCGAGCACGCCCGCCTCAGCCAGGTGGCGCCCCGGGTCGTCCTCGATCGTCACCGCCAGGTGGATGCGTTCCTCGTAGTCCTGCTCGATGCTCTCCACGATGGCGATTCTGCCGGCCAGCGCGAGGTCAAAGACGTCCCCGCCCGGCCGCGGCCGCAGCCGCACCCGACTCCCCGGCCGGACCTCCACACCCCCGATCCGAACGCTCTCCGGCGCGGGCGCCTCGAGCGCAGCGAATGCCGGGCTGACGTCCGGCTCCGGTCGCAGCATCTGGAACTCGCGGATCGCCCCGTGCAGCCGCGCGAAATCACTGGCCGTCAGCCGCTCGGTCCGCTCCAGGATCTCCCGCGCCCGTGGGTCGGCCGCGCGCATCTCCTCCTTCTCCTCATCGGTGAGGCCGAGGATGCTGAGGATGAGGAGCTGGTCGATCTCCGTCCCGTCAAACAGGTCGCCGGGGCTCTCCGGCGCCAGCCGGGGATAGTCGTAGAGGATGATCGGCGAGGCGAGCATGGTCCGGGCCGTTCCCGGCTCGCCGGCCAGAACCGGCCAGACGCCTGCGTTCTCGCAGGCCGCGCTCGCGGCTGCCAACTCGCCCGGCGGATCGAGGAGCGAGACGAATTCGCCGCCGTCGGCTTCCAGAATGGCATGAGCCGCGACGAAGGTACGCGCCAGCGCGCCGGTCCGCTCGGTGCCCTCCCAGGCCGACGTGTTCTCGAACCGCACGGTCAGTCGGAAGACCTCGGGCTGTACCGGAGCGGCCGCCACATCTACGAGCCCGTCGAGCGCTTCCCAGCGGCGCACCAGCGCTCCGACCTCGGTGCCATCCGCGGCCAGCAGCGGCTCCCGATCCGACCCGGCCGGGATGTGCACCGGCACACGATGCGGCGCTGCGAGCGTAGCCAGGTCGCGCGGCTCGATGCGGACCGCGTGCTCCCGCGCCTCTTCCCAGGCGACGAAGCGCGCGTCCCCCACCTGCAATTCGTCGACGTAGGTCAGCCCCCCGTCGGCTTCCAGACGACCAACCTGCCGCGCGACGACCTGGAGGAAGCGGATGGTGACCGTGACCCGCGGCTTCGCCCCACGGACGAGGCACTCCGCCTTCACCCACCAGCGGTCGGTGCCCCCGCCGGCATCGCTGTAGGCGCGGGGGTAGACGCCCCCGATCGTCCAGCGCTGCTGGTTCTTGGTGGTCGAGCGTCGGTAGGGCCACAGGATGTAGCCCTCATAGAGCAGTGTCTCGGCCAGGCGCTGCACATCGTCCATCAGGCCCCCCGCGTGACATGCGTCGTGCCGCCGCCGCATTACGGCGGTGGCAGGTTCGGGCTGCGCTGGTCGATCGGGTTGCGCGCGTGCGGGTTGATCCCGGTCGACCGGCGCGCGGTGACTTTCCCACCCTCCAGCAGACCCGGAGTCCTGTCGTAGCTCCCCGGCTCGTTCCCCTGTCGCACACCGGGGACGTGCGATGGCAGGTCGGGCCGCACTTTCGGCTTCCCGACCCGGATGTTGGCGATGGTCCGCTCTTTGAACATCGCGGCTCCTCCTTCGGAGCACCGGCCCGTCAGTCCGCCGGCGGTGCCGGCTTGCTGCGGGAACGCAGCGCGGCGAAGAACGCGTCGATCTCGCGCCACACCTGGCTTCCACCGCTCAGGCCGCGCCAGTGCTGGCGCACCACCCCTACCAGCGCGAAGCACTGGTCCAGCGGGACAATGAAGGCGTCCCGAGCGCCCCGTGCGCGGTTGACCAGCAGCGCCTCGACATCCGGCTGCAGCGTCCGCAGGATCGGCTGCTGCGCCACCAACGCCTCCCACTCCGCCTGATCCATTTCCGACTCGGTCGCGCCCATCGGGCTCGGGTAATAGGCGAGCATCCGGCCCGCGGGCGAGCTGTAGGCGAAGAACGCCATGCCGACCGGGACACCGAGTCGTGCCCATGCCGCGTCGTCGATCGGTAGCCCGCCCAGGTCGAGGTGCCGGTCCGAGACGAGACGGTACTTGCCGTCACTGGCTGCCTCGCGGTCGAACAGCAGGGAACAGGCATAGCAGACGCAGAGGAACTGCCGCGCGGTGACGTCCAGGAGGTGGCGGTGCTCGGCCGGGATCGGCTCCGCGCAGAGGTCGCAGCGCTCCAGTGGCTCCGGCCGGGCGTAACGGCGCAGCGCGGCGAGGTTGCCGCGGGTGATCGGCGTCCCGCGGTCGCTCATGACGCCGCCTCCGGTGTCACGGTGGGCAGAGCCACCCGGACGATGCCGGCGTCGACCAGCAGCGGGACCGGCTCCAGGTAGTGCTCGGCGGCGTCCAGGCAACGCCCCGCCAGGCGCGCGTCGTAGCGGCTCCCGCAGCCGGGGCAGACGAGCACCTGCCCCGCGAGCCGGTTCCCGGCCAGCGACGTGCCACAGCGGGGGCAACCGTCGCGATAGGCGTAGAGGGTGCCGTCGAGGTCGAGGACCAGCAGGCTGACGCCCTCCACCCGGCAGAGCCGCGCCTCGCCCCGGGGCAGCTCGAGCCGTCCGACGGTTGTCCAGTCCCCGGCCGCGGCTCCGGCGGCCCCGTTCGCCAGGATCCCCGGCTCGCGGGGTACGGGCGCATCATCGGTGACGGCTTCGATCCCGTCCAGGTCCGGCGCCAGCTCGTGGACCGCGCGCTCGATGGCGAGCCGGAGCGTCACCGCCGAGGCCGGACAGCCGCGGCAGGTGCCCCGCAGCCGAACACGCGCCACACCATCCACGATCTCAAGCAGATCCACGTCGCCGCCGTGGGAGTGGAGGTAGGGCCGGACCCGGTCCAGCGCCTGCCCCACCCGCTCCTCAACCGGGACCGGGTGGAGCCCGTGCAGCAGCAGGATGTGCGCGACCAGCTCATCCTCGGCCAGCGCAGCGGGGAGCGTGGGATCGCGGGCGACGAGGATCGCCAGTGCGCGGCCCAGCCCATCACCGTAGAAGGCGAGCAGCTCCTGGATGGCGCCCAGCGCCTGGTCGCGCAGCTCCGGCTCCGGGAACGACTCGATCCTGGCCAGCATCGCATCCAGCCGGGCCGCGCGGTCGTCTGGGCGGGTGCCGGTGCGACCTACCATGTCGCCTTCCCTCCCACAGCGGGCATCGGCCCGCTAGCGACCGGCACCGAGGAACGGTGAGTGTCGCTGCTCGATCAGCTTGCCGTTGCCCAGATACATGTGCACCCCGCAGGGAAGGCAGGGATCGAAGCTGCGCACCGTACGCATGATGTCGATCCCCTTGAAGTTCTCCGGCCCGTTCTCCTCGAAGATCCGGAGCCCCTGCACCGCGTCCTCGTAGGGGCCGGGCGTGCCGTAGGAGTCCCGCGGGCTGGCGTTCCAGGGCGTCGGCGGGTACGGATGATAGTTCGCGATCTTGCCGTCCCGGATCACCAGGTGGTGCGACAGCACCCCGCGCACCGCCTCGTGGAAGCCGCAGCCAATCGCCTCGTCCGGCACCTCGAACTCCTGGAAGACCCGCAGGTCGCCTCGGCGGACATGGTCCATCGCCTGTTCCAGGAAGTAGAAGGCGATCGCGGCGGCATAGGCCACGAAGTAGGCCCGCGCGCGGTCCCGCTCGATCGTGTTCGACCACTGGGGAACCTTCCACTCGAACTCCATCTCAGGGAAGGCGGCCGACTTCGGCAGGTTGATCCGGACGCTGTTCCCGGTAGCCTTGACGTAGCCGACATCGACCAACCCGGCCAGCGCCGTGACCCAGAGACGGGCAAGCGCACCACCGCCGGTATCGAGCGCCAGGTGGTCGCCGGTGCGGCGGTCGTACCAGCGCGGGCTCATTACCCAACTATAGTTCCCGCCCTCCAGATCGCGCTTCTGCGGCTTGGGGATCGTCGTTTGGTTCCACGGGTGCCGCCGGTCGACCGGGTTGCCGAGCGGGTCGTGGGTGACGAACATCTCCTGATCGGTCCAGTCCTCATAGTAGGAGCTGCCGAGGAGGATGCGCATGCCGAGGTTGATCTCAACCAGGTCGGTGGTGATCAGTTCGCCGTCCACGACGATGCCGGGCGTCACGTACATCGCCCGACCCCACTGCGTCATGTGGTCGTAGCGGTAGTCGGCGAACTCGGGGTTCATGAACGAGCCCCAGCAGCCGAGGAGGATGCGCCGCTGGCCCACCTCCTCGTAGCCCGGCATCGCCTCGTAGAAGAAGTCGAAGAGATCGTCGTTCATCGGCACGAGGCGCTTGACGAAGTCGAGGAAGCGCATCAGCCGCACGAGGTAGTCGGAGAAGAGTTGCGGGGACGGCATCGTGCCGACGCCGCCCGGGTAGAGCGTCGAAGGGTGGACGTGGCGCCCCTCCATCAGGCAGAACATCTCCCGCGTCAGCCGGCTCATCTGGAGGGCTTCCACATACATGTCGCCGGTGAAGGGGTTGAAGGCGCGCATGATGTCGGCGATGGTGCGCTTGCCGTGGATGTCGGCGTGCGGCGCCGGCGTGGACTCGGCACGTTCCAGCAACCGGGGATTCGTCTCTTTCACCATCTGCTCGCAGAAGTCGACGAAGACGAGATTGTCCTGGAAGATCGTGTGGTCGAACATGTACTCGGCCGCCTCGCCCAGGTTGACGATCCACTCAGCCAGAGGCGGCATCTGGATGCCGTAGGCCATGTTCTGGGCATAGATCGAGCAGGTGGCGTGGTTGTCCCCACAGATGCCGCAGATACGGCTGGTGATGAAGTGGGCGTCGCGCGGGTCCTTCCCCTTCATGAAGACGCTGTAGCCGCGGAAGATCGACGACGTGCTCTTGCACTCGACGACCTCACGGTTGTCGAAGTCGATCTTGGTGTAGATACCCAGGTTGCCGATGATGCGGGTGATGGGATCCCAGGCCATGCTGACGAGCTTGCGAGCTTCGGCCGGGGTCTCAGTTCGCGTCGCCACGAGCGCCGCTCCTTCCCCTAGCGTGGCCAGGTCGGGTTGTACCCGCTAGTGAGCGCGGGTCCCCGGCGTCGCCACTGCGGCTCCTTGTTGACGGTGTCGTTTGTGATGCTGCGCAGGCGGCGGATGACGGTGCCGTAGGTGCCGCTCAGCGCAGTCGAGAGGACGCCGCCGGGCGGCTCATCCATAAACGGCATGAACTTGTCGGGGAAGCCCGGCATGGTGCAGGCGATACAGATGCCGCCTACGTTGGGGCAGCCGCCGATGCCGGCCATCCACCCCCGCTTGGGGACATTGCAGTTTACGACCGGGCCCCAGCAGCCGACCTTGACCTGGCACTTGGGCGAGTTGTAGTCGAGCGCGAAGTCGCCCTGTTCGTAGTAGCCGCCCCGGTCGCACCCCTCATGGACCGTCTTGCCGAAGAGCCAGGTCGGCCGGAGCTTGTCGTCGAGCGGGATCATCGGTGCCTGCCCCGCAGCCTGGTACAGCAGCCAGAGGAGCGTCTCCATGAAGTTGTCGGGCTGCACCGGGCAGCCGGGCACGTTCACGATCGGGATGCCCGCCCGCGAGCGGAAGTCCCAGCCGAGGTAGTCGGCCAGGCCCATGCAGCCGGTGGGGTTGCCCGCCATGGCGTGGATCCCGCCGTAGGTGGCGCAGGTGCCGATGGCGACCACGGCCCAGGCGCGCGGCGCCAGGCGATCGAGCCAGGTGTTGAGAGTGATCGGCTCACCAGTGGCCGGGTCGTTGCCCATCGAGGTCCAGTAGCCGTCGCCGTTGATCTCCTCGTTGGGGATGGAGCCCTCGACGACCAGGATGAAGGGCTCCAACTCGCCACGCGCCGCCTGATGGAACGCTTCGAGGAAGGCCTCACCCGTCTCGTAGGCAAGTACCTTGTTGTGCAGGTGCACGCGCGGGAGACCGGGAATGACGCCGAGCAACACATCCTCGAGGCTCGGCTGCATGGCGGCCGTGATCGAGACCGTGTCGCCATCGCAACTCATGCCCTCGGAGGTCCAGAGGATGTGGACATCAGAAACCGCGGGGGTTTGACCGGTCGGCGTCGGGGAGGGAGCACCGGGCGTAGCCATGGACGCCGTCCCTTCCTTGTGGCCGGGGGCCGAAGGTGTACAGCGCGCCACCCGGCTGCGGTCGCCGGGAAGCGCGCTGGTGCGACAACCGCCCCTCGATCGCGATAGTTGCGACTACCCTAACTGTATTTCCTTGACTTGTCAAGCAATCAGACAAGGAATTACGCGAGTGCTAGCCCTTCGCCGACAGACATTCGTCAGATGAAGATGTCGAGCGGCAGCAGCGCCGAGACGATGAAGTTCGGCACATCGACCACCTGACTCACGTGGAGGTCGACCGCCACACTACAGAGCGCGTACGCCTGCTGCGGGTCGTAGCCACGCGTGCCCAGGTACTCGATCATCGCCAGCAGTGCATTCCGCGCCGCCATCGTGAGATTCTCCGACTCGTTGATCCCGTCGGTGACCGAGAACCCCGTCGTGGCGTAGAAACGCCGCGGCACCGCCAGTGTCGGGTCGGCGAAGTAGTCGTCCCGGAAGAACTGGGGCGAGCGAATACCACGCCGCGCCGCCTCACCCTTGTGAACCTTGAACTGCAGGTGCAGTGCGGCGCGGATCTCGATGGCCGTCCCGCATGCTTCACAGTCACCCTGCGCAAAGTGGACGTCGCCGGTCGAGAAGAGTCCGCCCTCAACGTAGACGGGCAGCAGCATGCTCACCCCGGGCGTCAGGTGCTTGATGTCGATGTTCCCGCCCGTCTCGCGCGGGGGAATGGTGCGTAGCCCCTGCTCCGCGATCGGCCCGCTCGGCGGCACCGCCCCGGTGGGATCGGGCAGCAGGACAAACCCGCCGCGCGCCGCCAGGTCCGCCTCACGTCGGGCAATCTCCTCCCGCAGCGCAGCGGACGGCGCCAGCCCGGCGATGCCCGGGAACGGAGCGGCGTGGATGCGAACCCCCGGCAGTTGCGGCGATTCGGCGTAGTCACCGTAGAGGTTCCAGTGGACGATGTATGGCTCGGGGAAGAGGTCGCGGAGGAAGCCGAAGCCAGGCACCTCGACGGTGTAGCCCCAGGCATCCCAGGGGTCGCACTCGATGTTGAGCAGCTTGACCTCCAGCAAGTCGCCGGGTGCCGCGCCGTTGACGTAGATCGGGCCGGTGAGCGGGTGGACCGGGCCCAGGTCCAGCCGGGCGACGTCGGCGGCGGTGGACTGCGGGTTAAGCTGGCCATCGAAGGCGTCGCGCGTCTCGACGACCACGGTCCGCCCTGGGTCGACGACGAGCACGGGGGCGACGTCCTCATGCCATCGGTTGTGGCCCGTCTCCGCCTGAGCGGCGAGCGGCCGCGTGGGGTCGATCGCGATGCGCTGGATCGTGGCGGGCATGCTCCGCTCCTCTCGCATGGGCGCACCCAAACCGGCGCGTTCCGCTGCTCCGCCCGGCAGGCGAGGGATCGAGCGTCGCGTAGGATACGCCTGGCCGGTACGCATGGCCGATGGGTTGTACATCTCAGCCTAGCGGCGCCCACACACTATGTAAAGTCCGGATCTGGTCGGATCACTGTTTTTCGGGGTAGGCTGGGCACGACGCTCGTGAGAGGAGGCTCGGCGAATGCAGCGACGGTACCGGCTTGCCGCGCTCGCGCTCGGCGCTGCGGCGCCGGTGGCGCTCATGAC
>Ga0207873_1000419_pt1 | contig 46702 bp, 44 predicted proteins | sample BGWIniCompost_FD_187373 | JGI IMG/M metagenome (GOLD analysis project Ga0207873, IMG submission 187373) | Cellulose adapted compost microbial communities from Newby Island Compost Facility, Milpitas, CA, USA - BGW Initial Compost (SPAdes)... ...
CACGTCGGATACGCCTCCACTCGCCGGGCAGCCCACCCGTCCCCTCGCAAGGCGAATTCGACGGTGACGATGACCCCGTCCTGAGTGGCGGGCCGAGAACGCTGCCCGGAGAGGAAGTTCCCCAGCCCGTAGAGGATGTACTCGTCGCCGATCTGCTCGACCGGCTGGATCACGTGGGCGTGGTGCCCCACCACGAGATCCACATCCGGAGAGGCGATGAGGCGTCGGGCGACTTCCCTTTGGTGCGCGGTGGGCAGAGTCACGTACTCGACGCAGCAATGCATGCTCACCACGACGACATCGGCTCCCGACCGGCGCATCTGCTGGGCCTGGGCCAGCAGTTGGCCGGGATCGAGCATCTGCACCATGAACTCCCGACCCGGCGGCAGGCGCAGCCCGTTCAGCCACCAGGTGGCGGACAGGTGACCAACGGTGACCTCCCCCACCCGGTACATCGCCCCTGCCCTCTCCAGAGGCGCCTCCGCGGTCATCCCCGCCTGTCCGAGACCGGCGTCGGCGAGGACGGCGAGGGTGGAGCGGATCCCCGGCTCCCCCTGATCGATCGAGTGGTTCGAAGCCGTCGAACAGCCGTCGAAGCCAGCCTCGGCCAGGGCGTCGGCGACCTGGCGGGGAGCGTTGAAGCGGGGGTAGCTCGAGAGGTTGCGGTTGTCGGACGACAGGGGCACCTCGAGATGGCAGATCGCGAGGTCGACTCCCGCGATGACGCCCTCTACCGGGTCGAACATCGGCGTGAAGTCGAACGGCGATCCGTACAGCGCCGCCCGCCGCCACACGTCGGTGTGGATGAGGACGTCTCCGGCGAACGCCATCTCGAAGCTCGGTCGGGCGGGAACCTCCGGCTGGGCCAGGCCCATCGCCCGGGCGAGAAACGACGCCATCTCGTCGCGCTGGACGGGCGCGTCGGGACAGAAGCGGCGATTGTCCGGCGGGTCGCAGCCTCGGGTGACGCCGGCAACCGCCAGCGCCTCGATCTCCGCTCGAAAGGGCGACCGGTCGTCGTCGGCGAAGCGATCACCGGACGCAGCGGGCAGGCGGAGGGCCCGAACGAGGAAGGCCGCCATCTGACCGCGGGTGACTGGTTCGTCGGGACAGAACCTCCCGCGGGCGCAGCCTCGGGCTATTCCGGCACCCGCCAGCGAATCGATTTCCGCCTCGAAGCGACTCCCGTCGTCGTCGGAGAAATGATTGCGATCGGAGCGGGGAATGCCGACGGCCCGAACCAGGAACGCCGCCATCTGTCCGCGCGTGACGACACGGTCCGGGCAGTACATGTCCGACTCGCCACAGCCGCGCGTGATGCCAGCGGCGGCGATCGCCTCGATCGCTCCTTCGTGGACGTTGCCGTCGTCGTCCCAGTACGTGCCTCCGGGGGGCAATTCGGCTGCGGCGACCCCGGCCACCAGCCACGCGATGAAGCCGGCCCCGACGACTGCCCATCTCCGCATCGTCGGGAGTGTCGCACGGGGCCCCGGCTGGAAGCGGCATAATGGCCCTCGCCATGGACACCTATTCCGGGCCGGTTCGCATCCTCGACACGAACGGCATCCTCCTCACGGTTGGGAGCGCCGACCTCGAACGCGACCCCGAACGAGGCTCGTGGCGAGGTCTGCTGCGCGTCATCGCCGGGACCGGCGTCGCCGGCAAGGCCCTCCGAGTGAAGATCGAGGTGCCGGGGGGAGGAGTGAGTGAAGCCGCTCTCGACCCGCGGCCCGAGACATCCAACGGGGTCGCCTTCTCCGAAATCGCCGGTATCGGACCGGCGCCGTTCTAGGCGCTCTCAGGCGTACCAGTCGCCGCCTTCGACGACGACGGCGTCGCCCGGCACCGCCGGGCCTCCTACGTACACCCAGGCCGGGATGATCTCGTTGCCGATCAGCACGTCGGCGACCACCCGGACGTATTCGGGTTCGGGATCGTGGATCCCTTCGTATTGGTCGAGCACCCCGAAGGCGCGTTCCGGATCACGCAACCAGAGCAGTTCGCCGGCTACTTCTCCGTGGGGAGACTTGACGCACCAGGGGTAGCGGTGCCCCTCCCCCACCAGGATGTATCCGGTGAGGACGGCCGGGCAGTGCCGGACCACGAATGGCTGAACGAGATGGAAGGCGTGGCCCGAGGGTCGAAGCGTGCCGTAGACGAAGATGCGGTCGAGCATCATGTCACCGGACCCGAGCGGGCGGGCGCGTGCCTCCATGCGTCGTTCTCCATCACCCCCCGAACCGCTTCCACGGCGTCCCATACTTCCACGTGCCGCTGATAGGCGGGCGCCAAGCCGAAGCGTAGGAGATCGGGAGGCCTAACGTCTCCCACCACTCCTCTCTCGATGAGGGCAGCCATGATCCTCCCCGCCTGCGGATGGGCGAGGGAGACGTGACTGCCGCGGTGGCTGGCCTGTCGCGGCGTCACGACCTCGAACCACGGAAGGCGTTCGTCCACGAGGCGAATGAAATCGGCGACGAGTCTCTCGGACTTGATCCGCAGCGCCCGGGGGTCGACCCCCTCGAACACGTCGAGGGCGGCGTCGAGGACGGCCAGCGCCACGATCGACTGGGTGCCCGTTTGCGTCCTGGCGGCACCTGACGCCGGGCGGTAGACCGGTTCCATGGCGAAGGGCTCGACGTGCCCCCACCACCCGGAGATCGGGTTGTGGAACTCGGATTGGTGTCGGGGATGGACGTACAGGAAGGCTGGGGCGCCGGGACCGCCGTTGAGGTACTTGTAGCCGCAGCCGACGGCGAAGTCGGATTCCGACAGGTCGAGGTCCATGGCGCCGACCGAGTGGGACAAGTCCCACACGACCAATGCGCCTGCGTCCCTGGCCGCGGCGTCGACTTCGGGGATCGAGTGACGGCGACCGGTCCGATAGTCGACGTGGGTGAGCGAGACGACGGCGACGTCGGGCCCGATCCGGTCGATCACCTCCTCGGGCGGCACGGCCTCGACTCGGGCTCCTGTCTGTTCGGCGACCGAACCCAGGACGTAGAGGTCCGTGGGGAAGTTGCCGGTGTCGGTGAGGATCACAGGACGATCGGGGCGAAGGCGCCGGGACGCGGAAACCGCCTTGTACAAGGCCACCGTGGTGGTGTCTCCCACCACGACCGAGCCCGTGGGAGCGCCGATCAGCGGAGCGATCCGCTCCCCGACCCGCTCGGCGAGCCCCCACCACCCCCGCTCGTTCCAGGACCGGATCAGATGCCGTCCCCATTCCTCCTTGACGGTCCGCTCGACCGCGGCAGGGACGTGGCTAGGGAGCGGACCGAGCGAGTTGCCGTCCATGTAGATCAGGCCTTCGGGCAGGGCAAATGCCTCCCTCAAATGGGCGAGCGGGTCGGCGGAGTCCAGACCCTCGAAGTAGCTGCGGTCGAGCATGAGAGTCAGATCCGCAGACGGTACCCCATCCCCCGGACGGTCTCGATCAGATCCGGCCCCAACTTGTTGCGCAGGTAGCGGATGTAGACGTCCACGACATTGGAGCCGGGATCGAAGTCGTAGCCCCACACGTGGGAGAGGATCTGCTGGCGGGACAGGACCTGATCCGGGTGACGGAACAGCAGTTCGGCGAGGCTGAACTCCCGAGCCGAGAGCTCGACCTCGTCGTCGCCGACCCGGGCGCGCCGGGTCCGCAGATCCAGCGTCACATCTCCGACCCGCAGCTCCAGCGTCTCCCGGGTGCCGCGGTCGCGCAGGCGCACCTTCACCCTGGCGAGCAGCTCCTCGAAGCTGAACGGCTTGGTGACGTAGTCGTCAGCGCCACCCTCGAGGCCGGCCACCGTGTCCTCGACGCCACTGCGGGCGGTGAGGATGATGACCGGCATCCTCTCTCCCCGCGCCCGGATCTCTGACAGCACCTCGTGCCCGTCCAGGCCGGGAAGCCCCAGGTCGAGGATGAGGAGGTCGAAGTCCCCGTCCCGGGCGGCGTACGCGGCGGTCCGTCCGTCCTCCACCACCAGGGTGCTGTAACCGGCGGCCTGCAGACCCTTCTCCAGGAACGAGGAGATCCCGGGTTCGTCTTCGACGATGAGTATCCGGCTCATGTGTCGTCCTCGAGAGGGAGAACGATCGTGAACCTGCTTCCCCTGCCGACCTCCGAGTCGAGCTCCAGCCGCCCGCCGTGACCCCGGGCAATAGCGTCGACGATGGGCAGGCCGAGGCCGGCACCGCCGGTTGTCCGGCGGCCGACATAGCCCCGGGCGAAGCGCTCGAAGATCACGTCTTGCTCCTCTGGTGGGATCCCAGGTCCCGTGTCCTCGACCCATATGCGCAGCGCACCCTTCCCTACCGTCGCCCCGAGTGTCACCTCGGCAACGGAGGGGGTGTGCTCGAAGGCATTGCGAATGAGGTTCATGACCGCTTGGTGGAGCCGTTGGGCATCACCGTAGAAGACGATGGGCTCCGGCGGCTCCACCAGGAGGGCCCGATCACCCAGCGTGGCGGCCCGCCGCTGCAGCTCCTGGGTGAACTCGGGCAAATCGATGGGGTGGGGCTGGATGAAGTCGGTCTGCTCGGCCTTGGCAAGAGCGAGGAGGTCCTCCACGATCCGCGACATGCTGTCGAGCTCGCGGTTGACGAGGTCCAACGTCTCCTTGCGTTCGTCGGGATCGTCGCCCATCAATTCGAGATGCCCGCGGATCACGGTGATCGGCGTTCGCAGTTCGTGTCCGGCGTCGTCGATGAACCGGCGTTGGTTGGCGAACGCGGCCTCCAGCCGATCGAGCATCGAGTTGAACGTGCGGGCCAGCTCGGCGATCTCGTCATCTCCTTCAGCCGGGATGCGACGTGTCAGATCCGTCTCGGAGATCGATCGGGCGGTCTCGCCCAGCAGTCGGAGAGGACGTAGCACTCCCCCTGCCACCACCCAGGCCACGGCCGAGGCGACCACGAAGATCGAACCGAAGACGGCTGCGCCGAGACGGACCAGCTCGTCGGCTCGGGAAAGTCGATCTTCGACGTTGATCGCCACCACGAACACACCTTCCTGTTGACCCTCCACGAAGAGGGGAACCGCCAGGTACGTGACGCGTCCCTGCAGCGTATCGACGGTGTCCCTGGTCGACTCCGTGACCGACCCCCAGACGTCGAGCAGTGGGCTCTCCCTGTACACCTGGCCACCGGCGTCGCCCCGGAAGGGCTCGCCGTCGAGGAAGGTCACGATGGCCTCACCTTCGAGCGGCACGTTTCGTTCCAGGTAGGTCGTGAAGACGGCGGCAAGGTCCCCTGCGAAAGGTTCCCCGGTCGTCGGGTCGATCCCCACTTCGACGAGTTGCGCGAACTCCTCGACCTCCTGGTCGAGGTCCTGGTTCACCTCGCCTTCCACTTGGCGGAGAAAGAGTGCTCGCTGGAGCAGGAGAGCCGTCGCCAACGCTCCGGCGAGGAGGAGGACGTACCAGCCCAGGATCCGGGTCCTGGCGGACGGAACTCGCCTCCTTCCATCAGTCATCGGGGCTGTCCGCCGTGTCCGGGCTGTCGGCCGAGTCGGTGGTGGAAGGAGCTTCTTCGGGGGAGGCGGCAGTGTCTTCGGAGGCAGGCGCCACGTAGCGGGAATCGGAAGTGTCCGATACCGGCGGGTGATTCGTCGTGGTCGACGTCGATGGCGACGAGATGGAAGGAGCCGGCGGGGTCGTCGCAACGAGATCGGCCAAGGTGGGAGGGACGAACTCGAGACCGTCCGTGACACGGGGGGCCGATTCCGGGATCTCACCTCGCAGCGTCACGGGAGGAGGGACTGCGGGAGCGCCCCCGGCAGTGACGCTCAAGACACCCGCCCCGACAACGAGGAGGGCGACGACACCGGCGAGGAGGCGGTACTTCCGCATGGTTGGAGGGTATTACCGAAAGGGGAGCGCCAAGAGGTCGTGGCGCTCCCCCTTCCCGTCGGCTGGTTCAGTCGCCGGAGTTGGCGGAAGCGGCGCTCTGGGCGCTGACCGGCGAAGCAGCGCTCTGGACACTCGGCTCGTCAGGCGTGGCCGGAGAGGCCGGGCTGGGCTGATCAGGCGTGGCCGGAGAGGCCGGGCTGGGCTGATCAGGCGTGGCCGGAGAGGCCGGGCTGGGCTGATCAGGCGTGGCCGGCGAAGCCGGGCTGGGCTGATCGGGGCTGACGGGGGACGAAGCGCTGACCTGCGGAGCGGGTCGGTCGTCGTCCAGAGGCGAGCTCACGCTGGCGGTCTGCACCACCCGGTCGAGCGCCTCTTCGACCGTGGTGGGCACGGTCGAGACGGTGGTCACTTCCGTCACCTTCGTGGTGTCCTGCAACCGGATCGGCTCAGGCTCGTTGGCGGAGCCTCCTTCGTTGGCGACGGCGATTCCCGTCAGGCCGAGGGCCGAAGCGGCGGCCACGGCGCCCACGACCTTCCAGTTACGGGAGTTCTTCCACTGTCGCTTGGTCTGCATCTTCGAGTCCTTTCACTCTGCGAACACTCTCAGCCTCGAACAGGCGGGTGAAAGGAATTTGAGAGGCGGATGAGATTCCTCTCATCTTCTGGCGCTGTCCAGCCAGGTCTGCGCCAGGGCGATGCGACTAGCGGTCTCGCCCGGCCAATCGAGGGTCTGCACCCGGAAGGGACCGCTGGCGAGGGTGAAGATGGCGGCGGCCGCTCGGCGTCGGATGTCCCGCTGGTCGTACAGGCGATCCCACACCGCCAGCAGTTCCCGGGCGTAGGCGCGGACACGCGCCGGCTGGGTGGACATCGTCTCCCAGAGGGCGAGATGGCCGAGCATGACTCCTGGGTCGTCGCCCCGTCGGCCCAGACCGAAAGTGTCGACATCGAGGAAACCAACGACGCGGCCTCCCTCGGTGAGGATCTGGGCTTCATAGAAGTCGCCGTGGACCGACACGAGGTCTTCGTCGTCTTCCTCGCCGAGTTGTTCGACGAACCGGTCGACCGCCGCGGCCTCGGAAGGCACCACCAGCCTGAACAGGTCGGCGAAGGCGGGAGCCTTCTCGATGATGGAGGCCATCGGCTGGTCGCTCGGCGGGGCGGGTAGATCGGTGACCAAAGACACCACCTCGGTCGGCGCAGGCAACTCCCCCGCCGGGTCTTCGAGGGCATCTCGCAGCGTACGGCCGGGCAGGGATTGGAGGGCCATGAGGCCGAGTTCGGGCGCGTAGCCGAGGCTGGCCGGGACGGGGAGCACGTCGGCGAGGAGCTTGTGGTGATGGTGGAGTTGTTCGATCTTCTTCGGCCGCAGCACCTTGAGATAGATGCCGTCTCGTTCCCCGCTGACCGACACCACGGCGCGTCGGCCCGGCCGATAGGCCCTGAGCCGAGTCGTGACCGTGCCCGTGGGCGATCCCAAATCGGTCAGGAGCCGAGCGGCGCGGATGTCGTCCAATGCCGGAGCGAGCCCGGGGAGGGCCGGGTCGTGTGGGACCCTCCAGACCCCGACCTCGGTGCCGTCGGCTCCGACGAGGAGGGCACCGTCGGGAATGCGGCCCCCGACGGCAACCAGGTCCTGCAGACCTGCGAGCTCGCCGCCCTCGACGGTCACGGTGAAACGCACCGTGATACTGGTGCCCGGCCACCAGGTGACCGTGACCGGATGGCAGTCGATCACCGCACCTCCAGTTTCTTCCACCACCGCAGCCACGGGCCCGGGTACGGCCTCGCTCAGCAGAATCGCGACTGCGGGCAAGTCCGGATCGGCCACTCGTGCAGTGGCGGGATGCAGGGGGGTCATGACTCCATCTTGGTGCACATGCCGACACCACACGATTAGACGCCGACTAGAAGGCTCCAATCGGCGATACCCTCGGCGATGTGACCGGTGCCATCGCCGACTGTGAGCGCGTCTTGGTCGGCTTGCTCGGACAACCCGTCAATTCCCTGACGAGCCTCGCCTTCGTCGTTGCGGGCGCCTTCACATGGGCTCGCTCCCATCGAATCGTCGGCGCGGCGTCGATCGCCACCGGAGTCGGCTCTTTCCTGTTCCACGGGCCGATGCCGCCAGGTGCGGAGTGGGCCCACGACGTGTCGTTGGCGTGGCTCCTCGTCGCGGTGGCCGCCGTTGGCACGGCCTGGGAGCGCTGGGGTGGGCTTCCGGCTCTCGCTGCCATCGGAGCCGGGTTGGCCGCTGTCCCGGCCGCAGGCGACCCGCTTGGAGTGGCTGCCGCGGTGGCCGCCATCGCCTCGGTTCTGTGGCGACAACGCACCCCGAGGACCTGGGCGGCGCTGGTGATCCTCGGCACGGCGGCCATCGTGGGGCGCTTGGCGGCGACGGGTGGGCCGCTGTGCGTGCCGGATTCCCTGTTCCAGGGCCACGGCTTCTGGCACCTGGGAGCTGCCTTCGCCGTTGCGCTCTGGGCGGGGGTCGGGACGTCGGTCGAGAATCAGGCCATGGCCACCAGCAGCTGACGGCAGGCCTCCTCACACCGACGGCAGCTCTCGGCGCAGATCCGGCAATGCTCCATGTGCATGCCGTGGCGTTCGCATTCGTCGCCGCAGGCTCGGCACGCTTCGATGCACGCCTGGAGCTGGGCCCTGACGACGTCGGGGTTGGATCCCGCCTGACGAGCGACGACCCGGCTCGTGGCTTCGCAGATGTCGGCGCAGTCGAGATTCAGCCGGATGCATTCGACCAGCGGGGCTACATCATTTTCGGCCAGACAGGCGTCGGCGCATTGGGTGCAGGTGCTGGCGCACTCCGCCAAGGCATCGATCGCCGAAGCCAGCAGCCCGGCGTCGGTGTTCAACGAGCGCGGATGGGTCTCGAGCATGTCGATGGCCTGAGCCACGCGATCCTCCTCGGTAAGAGATCCCGCCCGTAGCCATCGAGAGGAAGCTGAAACTCCGAGTTCGCGGCGCCGGATGGAGCCCATCGGTGGTCGGCGGCTCCGAGCTCGCTTCGACGGTGGACTCGCCCTTAGGCGGAGCCATCGCAATACCGTCGGGGTCCGCGACGAACGGATCCGATGGCCAGCGACTTACTCAGAATGGACAACATGGGGATAGTGGTGGAGTCCCTGGACGACGCCGTCACATTCTTCGAAGAGCTCGGAATGACGCTCGAGGGGAGAGCGATGGTCGAAGGGGAATGGGCCGGCCGTGTCACGGGACTCGGCGATCAGCAGGTCGAGGTGGCGATGATGGTCACCCCCGACGGCCACAGCCGCCTCGAGCTGTCCCGATTCCTCGATCCTCCGGTCGCAGCCGACCATCGGACCGACCCGGTGAACTCTCTCGGTTACCTCCGCGCCATGTTCACGGTGAGCGACATCGAAGGCACCCTGGAGCGCCTCCAGGGGCTGGGGGCGACGCTCGTCGGCGATGTCGTGACGTATGAAGACGCCTATCGCCTCTGCTACGTCCGTGGACCGGAGGGGATACTCGTCGGACTGGCCGAGGAGTTGTCCACCGCTCCTTGAACGGCACCCAGATCGGGCCCCATACAAGCGACCCATCACCCAGTGACCCGGGACGGGCCTTGGTCGCCCTGTTCCCGGGTCACGAAGCGAGGGTCGATCAGGCGAGGATCAGCGTGGTGTGTTCGGCGTCGACCTTGACGGTCGAGCCGTCCTCGTAGCGCCCTTCCAGGAGAGCCATCGCCAACGGATCGGCGATCTCCTTCTGGATGACCCGCTTGAGCGGACGGGCTCCATACACCGGGTCGTAGCCCTTCTCGGCCAGGAGGTCGGCGGCCGCATCCGTTACCTCGAGCTCGATGCGGCGATCGGCTAGCCGCCGCCGCAGATGGCCGAGCTGGATCTCGACGATCTGGCGCAGGTCCTCGCGGGTCAGCCGTTTGAACACCACCACGTCGTCGATCCGGTTGAGGAACTCGGGACGGAAGTGGGAGCGGACTGCTTCCATGACCCGGGTCTGGATGACCTCGTCGGGCAAGTCCGGCTGGATGTGCTCCGACCCGAGGTTCGAGGTCATGATCAAGACCACGTTGGTGAAGTCCACGGTCCGACCTTGGCCGTCGGTCAACCGCCCGTCGTCTAGTAGCTGCAGCAGAACGTTGAAGACGTCCGTGTGGGCTTTCTCCACCTCGTCGAGCAGGACGACCGAGTACGGACGACGCCGCACGGCTTCGGTCAACTGGCCGCCCTCCTCGTAGCCGACGTAGCCCGGAGGCGCACCGATGAGGCGACTCACCGAGTGCTTCTCCATGTACTCGGACATGTCGATGCGGACCATCGCCCGCTCGTCGTCGAAGAGGAACTCGGCCAGCGCCCGAGCCAGCTCGGTCTTGCCGACACCTGTGGGCCCGAGGAAGAGGAACGATCCAATGGGCCGGTTGGGGTCGGCCAGACCCGCCCGGTTGCGGCGGACGGCGTTGGCCACCACCTCCACGGCGGCGTCCTGGCCGACGACCCGCTGGTGGAGGCGCTCTTCCAGTCGGATGAGCTTCTCCATCTCGCCTTGCATGAGGCGAGTCACCGGGATACCGGTCCATCGGGACACGACCTCGGCGATGTCTTCCTCATCGACCTCCTCGGAGAGCATGCGGCCCTGCTCGTTCAGTTTCTCGAGCTGCTCCTGGCGCGCCGCCAGTTCTTTCTCCAATTCGACCAACCTGCCGTAGCGGAGCTCCGCCGCCTTCTGGAGGTCGCCGTCGCGCTCGGCACGGGCCGCCTCCGCCTTGGTCTCTTCGATCTGGGACTTGGCGTCCTGGATGGCGGTGATCGCCTCCTTCTCCTGCTCCCAGCGAGCCGTGAGAGCGGCGATTTCCTCGTTGACGTCGGCGAGCTCGCGTTCGAGGTCTTCGAGGCGCTCCTTTGACCGCTCGTCGGTTTCCTTGCGCAGCGCCTCACGCTCGATCTCGAGCTGGATCCGGCGCCGGGTCAGCTCGTCGATCTCCTCGGGCATCGAGTCGATCTCGATACGCAGCCGCGACGCCGCCTCGTCGATGAGGTCGATCGCCTTGTCGGGCAGGAACCGGGCCGTGATGTACCGGTCGGACAGGACGGCAGCCGCCACCAGCGCCGAGTCGGTGATGCGGACGCCATGGTGGACCTCGTAGCGCTCCTTCAAGCCACGGAGGATGGCGATGGTGTCCTCCACCGAGGGGGCGGCGACGTAGATCGGCTGGAAGCGGCGCTCCAAGGCGGCGTCCTTCTCGACGTACCTCCGGTACTCGTCGAGGGTGGTGGCGCCGATCATCCGCAGCTCGCCGCGGGCGAGCATCGGCTTGAGCATGTTGGAGGCGTCCATCGCCCCCTCCGCCGCCCCTGCCCCGACGATCGTGTGCATCTCGTCGATGAACGTGATGATCTCGCCTTCGGACGCCTTGATCTCGTCGAGGACCGCCTTGAGACGCTCCTCGAACTCGCCCCGGTACTTGGCGCCAGCGACGAGGGCGCCGAGGTCGATGGCCACGATACGCTTGGTCCGCAGCCCTTCCGGGACGTCCCCGTCTGCGATCCGGCGGGCGAGGCCCTCGACGATGGCGGTCTTTCCGACACCCGGCTCACCGATCAGCACGGGGTTGTTCTTCGTACGCCGCGACAGGACCTGGATCACGCGACGGATCTCGTCGTCACGGCCGATGACAGGGTCGAGCTTTCCTCTGCGGGCCTGATCGGTCAGATCGCGCCCGTACTGCTCGAGTGCGTTGAAGGTCGCCTCGGGATCTTCCGACGTCACCCGCTGATTGCCGCGCAGGTCGACGAGAGCCTCCCGAATCGCCTCGACGTTGAGCCCGTGCTTGCGAAAGGCCTCCCCCGCCGGCCCGGCCGCTTCCGCCAGGGCAAGGACCAGGTGCTCGACCGACAGGTAGTCGTCGCGCATCTCCTGGCGGAACTCATCGGCCGCTTCGAGCACCCGCGCCAGCTCCGGCGACATCTGCGGCTCGGCGGCGCCGTACACCTTGGGCAGGCGCGCCGCTCCCTCCTCCAGGTCACGACGGAGCGCCACCGGATTCACCCCGAGCTTGTTCAGCAGCGGATAGAACAAGCCATCGGTCTGGGAGAGAAGGGCCAAACCGAGGTGGATCGGAGCGATGGTCCCGTGGTTGTGTTGGGTGGCCGCCTGACGGGCGTCGAGCAGTGCCTGGCGGCTTTTCGTGGTCAGCTTTTCTAGGTTCAAAGTCGTCGCCCTCCTGAGAAAACTTGAGTGCAGTTATATCAAGTCTGGCAGGGCAAGCGTTATTCCGCCTCAGGCGATGGCGGCCAGGCGGCGGTTGAGAGCGTCGAGCACCGCCCGGGCCGTGGCGAGCACCGCGTCCCCCTGGCGTACCAGGGCCGAACCGATGTAGCGCTCGCCGTTCTCCGTCTCCTTGACCTGGACGAGCGCCACCGTCATGTTGTCCATCGTCGTGGTGCCGACCGCCACCAATTCGAACTTCGCCTCGCCGATCAGGGATTCGAGAGCCCGGAGGGTGGCCTCCCCCACGACCCGGGCGCGGGCCGCAGGATCTATCGAGCCCTCGGCGGTGCCTACTCGGGTGCCGTCGCCAGCCGCCAGCGTCACCGAAACGGTGACGACGTCGTCCAGGTGCAGGTCGACGGACTTGAGAACTGGGCGCTCGGTTTCCACCCAGGGAACGATAGCGAGTGCATTGATGCGGCTAACTTGGGATACTCGGCGTTAGAGGAGCCCAAGGAGGGAGAGAGATGATCCGTGAGTTTCGGGACTTCATCGCCCGCGGAAACATCATCGAGTTGGCCGTGGCCTTCGTCATGGGCGTCGCATTCTCTGCGGTTGTGACGACGTTCACCGACCGGATCGTCAACCCGCTCATCGGCCTGCTACTTCCAGGCCTCGACAACCTGGAAGGTCTCGGCACCTTCGCCGACGGGGGATCGATCGGAGCGTTCATCGGATCGGTGATCAACTTCTTGCTCGTCGCCCTGGTCCTGTTCTTCATCGTGAAGGCCTACAACCGGTTCCAGAAGGAACAGCCGGAAGAACCGGTGCCGCCTTCGGAGGAGATCGTGCTCCTCACCGAGATCCGCGACGCACTGCGACGGGGACAGCCCTCGGCCTGAGCGCTCCCTAACGTCACTCCCATGAGTGACGTCAACTTCTCGCCGAGCGGACCACCCGAGACGATCCTTCCCGATCCCGACCCGGCGTTGGTCGCCGCCCTCGAGACAACGAGCGACCTCGACGGGATGCGGGCACTGGCGGCGGCTCATCCCGCCGAACCGCTGGCGTGGGCGAGCTTGGGCGACGCCGCCCGCGAAGCCGGAGAGCCCGACATCACGGTCTACGCCTACTACCGCGTGGGCTATCACCGCGGACTCGACCTGTTGCGCAAGAGCGGCTGGAAGGGCACCGGCTACGTGCGTTCCATCCATCCTTCGAATCAGGGCTTTCTGCGCTGCCTGCGCGGACTGGGCGAGGCGGCGGCATGGATAGGCGAGACCGAGGAAGCCGAACGCTGCGCCGGGTTTCTCGCCCAACTCGACCCTCGCCGCTGAAGATTCGGCTGAAGCTGGCAAAAGCAAGTATCCGACAGGGTTGACTATTTTTGTAAGCCGACTATCATTCTGTGCATGGTAGCTGGTTCAGCACGGGATACGCAGCTGTTGAAGGGCGTGCTGGACATGTGCCTGCTCTCGATCATCCGCGAGGAGCCTTCCTACGGCTACGAGATGGTCCGCAAGCTGCAGAGCCGCGACCTCCGCCTCGTTTCCGAGGGGTCGATCTATCCCCTCCTCTCGCGGCTCGAGAAGGGCGGGCTGATCGAGGGTTACCTCGTTCAGTCCCATGAGGGCCCGGCCCGCAAGTACTACCGCATCACACCCGCCGGCGAGGACGCCCTCGAGGAGTGGATCGCCGAATGGCGCACGTTCCGTGATGGTGTCGATCACGTTCTTGGAGGTGGCTAGTGGCCTGGGTCGGTGACGTGAATCGCCTCGTCGAGGATTGCGCTCGCTACTGGATCGAGGCCGGTGTTCCCCGTCGCCGAGTTGCCGAGATGCGTCTCGAGCTCACCCAGCACCTGGAAGCGGCCGCCGCCGAAGGCCGCTCCCCCGAATCCGTAGTCGGGCCCGATGTCGGCAAGTTCGCCCAGGAGTGGGCGGCGGCTTTCGTCCCGACGAAGACACCCTCCTGGGAAGAAGTGATGAGCGGCAAGACCCAGGCCGCTCGACGGGTCCGTAGGGAAATGATGGCGTTGGCGCTCGGCGTCGTGGCGGTCGTAGTCGCCATCGCCGTGGCCGGGAGAGGAGGAGACACAGTGGAAAACGAAATCTGGCGTTGGTTGTGGACCGGTCTGGCCGTGGTGATGGGAATCGGCGAGATCTTCACCGCCGGCTTCTTCCTGCTCCCGTTCGCCATCGGGGCCGCAGCCGCGGCCGTCCTGGCGTGGGTGGGGACGGGAGTGCTGGCGCAGTGGCTCGTCTTTTTTGCAGTGTCGATCGTGGCGCTCGTCTACCTACGGCGCTTCGTCGACCGCCAGGACCAGGCGACGCCGCACAGGGTGGGCGCCAACCGCTGGGTCGGATCGACCGGCGTGGTGCTCGAGGAGATCGACCCCGACAGCGCCAGCGGCCTCGTCCGGGTCGACAACGAAGAGTGGCGTGCCGCCTCGTTGCACGGAAACACGATCCCCGCCGGCGCCCGCATCACCGTCCGTGACGTTCGCGGCGCACGGCTAATCGTCGAAGAGTCCGAGTACTGAGAGAAAGGGAAGCCATGACACCGATCATCGTCCTGTTCGCCATCCTCGCCGTCGTCATCATCCTGATCGCGGCCACCGGCTTCCGTGTCGTCCGCCCCTTCGAGAAGGGTCTCGTCGAGTTCCTCGGACGATACGAGAAGACCGTCGACTCGGGTCTGCGCTGGGTGATGCCGTTCGTCAAGCGGCTCATCAAAGTCGACATGCGCGAGCAGGTCGTCGACGTGCAGCCGCAGGAGGTGATCACCAAGGACAACGTGGCGGTCACCGTCGATGCCGTCATCTACTACGAGGCGACGGACCCCGTGAAGCTGCAGTACAACGTCGGCAACTTCATCCTCGCCGTCACCAAGTTGGCCCAGACCAACTTGCGAAACGTGGTCGGCGATCTGGACCTCGACGAGGCCCTCACTTCCCGGGAAGTCATCAACGCCAAGCTGCGTCAGATCCTCGACGACGCCACCGACAAGTGGGGCGTGCGAGTGGTGCGAGTGGAGATCCAGCGCATCGAACCGCCGAGCGACGTCACCGAGGCCATGCACCGCCAGATGAAGGCGGAGCGTGACCGCCGGGCGATCGTCACCGAAGCCGAGGGTCAGAAGACGGCACAGATCCTGCGAGCCGAAGGTGTCCGGGAGTCGCAGATCCTGGAGGCCGAAGGCCAGGCGGAAGCGATCCGACGGGTAGCCGAAGCCGAACGGTTCCAGAAGGAAACGGTCGCAGAGGGTGAGGCCCGGGCCATCGAGCGTGTGTTCGGCGCCATCCACACCGGCGACCCCACCCCGGACCTGATCGCCATCCGTTACCTGGAGGCGCTGCAGGGCGTCGCCAACGGCCAGGCGACGAAGATCTTCTTGCCGCTCGACACGTCGGGTGTGCTGGGGAGCGTCGCCGCCATCGGCGAGTTGCTCAGAAGCGACGGGACCGAGCCGGCGGCTTCGTAACCCGGGCACGCCTGTGCCCTCGATCGAAACGGGGCGATCCACGCCCCGTTTCGGTCATGCAGGGCTCATCCCGGCGTGCGCTCCATCGCGGCCAGGGTGGATTCCACCTCGTCGGGGGAGATCGGCGGGTAGAAGACCATCGTGTATTGGTCGCAGCGCTCGCCCGGCTCGTTGAACCAGGCGACTACCCATTTCCCATCCGGGTACGGGCCGGCCACTCCCCGCGAACCGGCCACTTCAACCTCGCCCTTTTCGGCAGGCCAGTCCTGGGGCGGCAGCGACCCGCGGACGAGGGCGATGGCGGTGGCACCATCGATGTTCACCCAGATTCGCACATGGGTGCCACCGATCGAGGTGAACTCATCTGGATCTTCGAGTTGCTCACTGCTCTCCGCCGGCTCAACCGTCGCCGGCAGGTAGTCGAGGCGATAGGGGGCGGGCGGGCACGGTGGTGGTGGCTCCGTCGTCGACGTCGTCGTGGCGATCGTGGTCGTCGTCGACGTCGTAGAGGTCGTCGATGCCTCCTCGGCCTGTCTCCCCGAACAGGCGACCACGCACAGGACGAGAACCAGAGCCAGGGAACGCACGGAGCGCGATGGTAACGGTCGGCATCGCCGTCTCCTGGCGACGAGTAGCGTCCGGGCCAACGACGACAAGGAACGACGTTGCCCTCCCCCAGAGACACAGTCCGAGCGCGAGTCGACGAGATACGGGACCAGTTGGCCGAGATCAGCCGGTGGATGTACCAGAACCCCGAACTGGCGTACGAAGAACGTCGGTCGTCGGCCCGCCTCGTCGACTTCCTGACTCGAAGCGGCTTCGAGGTGACCTACCCGGCCTACGGCCTGGACACAGCCTTCGCCGCCCGGGTCGGCACTACCGGCCCCCACGTGGTCATCTGTGCCGAATACGACGCTCTGCCTGGAGTTGGCCACGCCTGTGGCCACAACATCATCGCCACCGCTGCGCTGGGAGCGGGACATGCCCTGGCTGCCCTGGCGGAGTCCCTCGGGATCCGGCTCACCGTGCTCGGCACTCCGGCGGAAGAGAAGTACGGAGGCAAGGTCGACCTGATCCAGGCGGGAGCCTTCGAGGACGTGGACGCGGCGATGATGATCCACCCGGCGCCCTTCGACGTCCTGGATCCTCGATGTATCGCCGTCGCCCACGTCGACGTCCACTTCCACGGGAAGGCCGCACACGCCTCCGCATTTCCCGATCAGGGGATCAATGCCCTGGACGCCGCCGTGCAGGCGTACGTCAACATCTCCACCCTCCGCCAGCATCTGTTGCCCACCGACAAGATCCACGGGATCATCGCCGAGGGCGGCGAGGCCCCAAATGTGATCCCCGCCTACACCCGGTCGTCCTGGTACGTGCGGGCGGACACCCGCCGGCGCCTCGACGAGTTGTTGCCGCGGGTGACTGCTTGTTTCGACGGTGCCGCCACCGCCACGGGGTGCACGGTCGAGATCGAGCACGTCGGCCACACCTACGACGAGTTGCGCACCCACCCGGTGCTAGCCGAGATCTTCGAGCGGAACGCGGCGGAATTGGGCCGGACGATGCTGCGGGGCGAGGCGCTCCCGCCATCCCAGTCGGGGTCGACCGACATGGGGAACGTCTCCCAGATCGTCCCGACGCTCCATCCCTTCATCGGCGTCGACTGCTTCCCCACGGTCAACCACCAGAAAGAGTTCGCCGACCACACGATCACCCCGAAGGGAGAGCAAGCGATCTACGACGGCGCGGTGGCCATGGCGTGGACGATCGTCGACCTCGCCGAGAGCCGACGCTGGGACGAACTCGGAGCTCAGACGTCCCCGATGGCGTAGAAGCTCCCGTCCCGGGACCCGACGTAGATCTGGCCCTTCCACACCGCCGGTGTGGATTCGATGCACGATTCCGACACCCGGTGAGTCCAAAGGTGGCGGGGTGACCTGGGATCCTGGACGTCGTACGCTCTCAGCTCGCCCGAGCAGGTGGCGGCGAGCAGGGTGCCGTCGACGATCACCGGCGACGACCAGCTGTGATGGGCGATCTCCTCTTCCCAGACCACGTCACCGGTCTCCGCGTCTACGCCCAGCAGCCTCCCGGTGTGGCTCGAGATGTAGACCATGCCGTCTCCGAGGGCCGGTGTTGCCCAGAAGCCGGCGTCTCCTCCTCCCCCGGTGTCGGGGACACCCCACACGTAGGGGTCACCGTCGGTGTAGGGGTCGAGCTTGATCAGCTGCCCCAGCTCTCGGGCCCGATCGGTCTTGCGGTCGTACTCGACCGCCACGTAGAGCATCCCATCGGCGTCCACCACCACGGTGGCGTCGGTGTCGTCGCCGACCCAGTAGTCGAAGACGATCGGTGCCTCGCCTTCACGTACGCGCGAAACGTCGAGGCCGACGACCCGGCCTCCGGAATTGGCGAAATAGACCCGCTGCTCGTAGACCGCTACGGAGCTCTCGATCGACATGTTGCGGTCGACACGGGAGAGCAGTTCGTCCGTGTAGGCCGGGATAGACACGAGGATCTCGGGGTCGACGGTCACGAGACCGTCGCCGTCGTACCCGCGGTTGAGACGGATGGCGAAGAACCAGGAGTTCTCGCCGCCCTCATACAGGATGTCGTCGACGATCACTGGGTTGCCGTCCCAGTCGTTGTTCCAGATGCCGTTCACGACGTTGGCGTCGAGCGCCCACAGCTCCGTTGGGCGGTCCCGGTCGAGAGCTATCGCCCGCAGCTTGTTGTCGCGTGACCCGGTGTAGAGGATCGGAAATCCGTCGGGATCGAGTGTGACCGAGCCCTTGATGATGTCGCCGGTGAGGAACGTCGGACGGGTCGGCTCACCGGTGTCGGCGTCGAGGAAATGGACCGAGTGGTCGTAGGCCCCGAACATCACCTCGGTGACCCCATCGGGCCGCTCCCACACGACCGGTTGCCCGGTCCAGCCGGTCCCGCACCAAGTGGTCGTCTCGCCACCCACCGTGGATTGGCCGCACAGGCCTCCGGACTGGGGATAGCGCCACACATTCTCGGGATCCTCCGGCACCGGCCCCCTGCCGTACCAGGTACGGGTCGGGTTGCCCCGGAACATCGTGATCCCTTCGACCTCTCCCCAAGGCCTTCCCACGGTCCAGTCCGGGACCACGTCGAGGGGACGCTCGGGCAGGGTCGTGCTGGTCGTCGAGGAAGTCGTCGGCTGATCCGACGTCGTGGTCGAGTCCTCCCGGCTGGTCGACGTCGCCTCGTCGGACGTAGTCGGGGCAGCGGACACCTCGATGCCATCCGGTCCGGAGGACGGGTCGTCGGTGAGGAACCGGGCGGCGCCCAGTAGCAGTGCACCTGACACCAGGACCACTACCAGAGCGCGAAGGCGCGTGGAAGGGTCGGGCCGCCCAGCCGAACTCAGGTGCTTCACGGGCACATGATGGCTGCGGCTGCCCTCAACACGGGGCATCTCCGATGATCTCGGGCCTACCCGGCGAGGAGATGAAGGCGGGGATCAAGCACGCCTCCTTCGTCCCGTCGGGCTCGACGACCACCCGGGCGATCGCGGTGGTCGCGCTCTCTTGGGACAGGTTCGGCCACACGAAGTTGCCCAGGCCCCATGCCACAGGGGCGCCGTCGACCACCTCCAACGGCTGCAAGCGGTGAGCATGGTGGCCGAAGATGACGTCGGCTCCGGCGGCGATCATCGCCTCGGCGCGTTCTCGGTCCTCAGCCCGCGGCTCCAGGTCTCTTTCGACTCCCCAGTGGATGGTCACGACGACCAGGTCGGAGATCTCGGCGGCAGCTTCCACGGCCGCCACCATGGTCTCGATGGTGTCCCCGTCGGCCATCCCGGCTCGGTCGTCGGTAGCGAGCCAGTCGAGGGCGGGGATCACACCACCGAACCCGAGCACCGCCACACGCCAGCCGTTCACGTCGACGATCACCGGCTGAGTCGCCTGCTGGGCGTTGGCACCGACACCCACGGCGTGGAGGCCCGCCGCTTCCACTTGCTGTATCCCGTCGAGGAGGGCCTCCTTGCCGTGGTCCCCCGCATGGTTGTTGGCCAGACTGACGACGTCGACGCCCGCCTCCCGCATGACCGGGAGAGAGCCGAGGTCGCAGCGAAACACGAACTCCTTTCTGAGCGGAGTCCCCAACTCGGAAGGGGTGCACTCCAGGTTGGCGACCGTCAGATCATCTGCCGTGAACAGATCCCCCAGGCCGCTCCAGGCGTGGGCATGGCCGTGCTCGGCCAACGCCGGGATGTAGTCCGTGTCGGTGTTGACATCCCCCACGCCATGGATGACCAGTCTGCCCCGCGGTTCGGTGGTTGCCGTCGCAGCAGGCGAAGTCGTGGTCGGAGCAGCGGCGACGGCGTCGTCTGATCCTCCGTGGGTCACGAAGAAAGCAACGGCACCCAGAAGGGTGCCACCGATGAGTATCTGAAGGATTCGGCGCATCGCCGGCTAAACGCAGGGAGGACATTCTGCGTTCGCCGGCCGACGCTTCAGAGGATTTGGGAGAGGAAGAGCTTTGTGCGCTCCTCGCGGGGGTCGGTGAAGAAATGCTCGGGGGTGCCGACCTCGACGATCTGCCCGTCGGCCATGAAGACCACCCGGTCGGCCACAGCCCGGGCGAAGCCCATCTCGTGGGTCACGACGATCATCGTCATGCCGGAGTCGGCCAACTCGACCATGACGTCGAGCACCTCTTTGATCATCTCCGGGTCGAGCGCCGACGTGGGCTCGTCGAAGAGCATCACCTTCGGCTGCATGGCCAGCGCCCGGGCGATGGCCACCCTCTGTTGCTGGCCGCCGGACAACTGACCCGGGTACTTGCGGGCCTGCTCGGGGATCTTGACGCGCTCGAGCATCCGCATGGCGATCTCCTCGGCTTCCTTCTTGGGCAGGCGTCTGACCTCACGCGGGGCCAGCGTGATGTTCTCGAGCACCGTCAAGTGCGGGAACAAGTTGAACTGCTGGAACACCATGCCGGTCTCACGACGGACCTCCTGGATGTTGCGGAGGTCGTCGGACAGTTCGATCCCGTCGACGACGATGCGGCCCCGATCGTGTTTCTCGAGGCGATTGATGCACCGGATGAGTGTCGACTTGCCCGATCCGGAGGGCCCGATCACCACCACCACTTCTTGGCGGCCGACGTTCATGTTGATGTCCTTCAGGGCCTGGAAGTCCCCGAAGAACTTGTCCACCCCTTCCACCTCGATGATCGCGTCACCTTTGGCTTTGGTGGCGTCGGCGAATACCTGCGCTTCTCTGCTGCTCATTTCCTGCCTGCCCTCAATCGCACTTCTAGCCGCTGACTCTCCCTAGACATCGCGTAGGCGAACGCCCAATAGCCGATGGCGACGAACACGAGCGTCTCGGCGTGGGCGACCACCCGGAAATCTGCCTGGGCGTGGACGAGAGATCGGACGCCCAAGAACTCATCGATGGCGATGATCTCGAGGAGCGAGGAATCCTTGAAGATCGAGATGAACTGGCCCACCAGCGCCGGGATGACCGCCCGCAGCGCCTGGGGGAGGATGATCATCCGCATCATCTTTCCGGTGGGGAGGCCGAGTGCCAGCGCAGCTTCGGTCTGCCCGTGAGGGATGGACTGGAGGCCACCCCGCACGATCTCCGCCACGTAGGCGGCGGTGAACAGCGCCATGGCGGTGATGGCCCGAGTGATGCTCGAGGGGTCGGTGCCCTGGGGAAGCATGAAACCGAGGATGTATTGCCCCATGAAGAGCAGGGTGATGAGCGGCACCCCGCGGATGAGCTCGATGTATCCCGTGGCGAGCCACCGCAGCACCGGAAACGAGGACCGCCGAGCCAACGCCAGGATCAGACCGAGCGGGAACGAGAGGACGATGGCGAACGCCGACACCCACAGGGTGAGGTGGAGTCCCGACCAGTGGTCCCATCCCACCCCGGGGAAGACCAACTGCATGTACACGAGGTACGTCACGACGGCGGCGGCCACCGCCGCCAACCCGCGGTACACGACCGCACGCCGACCTTCGACCCCCTCGAACTTGAAAGCCGACCAAGCCCCGGCGGCGAGCACCACTGCCGTGATCATCCAGCTGTAACCGACCGTTCCGGCCACGACCTGGAAGGCGGCCACGAGGGCCAGCACCGACAGAGTCCAGCCGACACTGCGGAAACGCCTGGGGATGAAGCGGGCGAGGCTCCCGAGGGCGAACGCCGCGATTGCGCCTCCCATGACGAGCCAAGGAGTGGCCGTGTTGGCGAAATACAGCAGCAGGAGGACGAAGGCGATGACCGACCAGAAACGCTTCAGTACAGACAGGAAGCCTTGTTTGACCACAGGGAGCCCCGCTTCGCGGGCCGCGTCCACCTGGGAGGCAGCCGATGTTGCGGCGCCGACACCGAAGGCGAAGGCCAACACGATGATCTGGGTGACTATCCGCCACTGTTGGTCGCGGGGATATGTGCCCTGCATGAACAGCGTGAGGTTGCGGGTCACGACGTCCCAGCGACCGTTGACGAAGAAGAAGAGGACCGCCCGATAGAGGGCGTACGCCAGGAGCGGTGTCAACAGGACGGTGAGGATCGACGACCGGAGGTTCGGGAACAGCCGGCTCCGCACCCAGGTCAGCGGGCCGCCGACCGGTGCTTGCACGGGCGATGGCTCGAGTGTCGAGGCGGTCATCGGGTCACCAATTGCAGCCGGCGATTGACGATGTTGAGGATCAGCGATACCAGGAGCGAGAACCCGAGGTACACGACCATCAAGATGACGACCGACTGAACTGCGGGCCTCCCGTTCCCGATCGAAGTCTGCGTGAGGGTGGTTATCTCGGCGTAGCCGACCGCGGCGGCGAGAGACGTGTTCTTGATCAGGTTCAACGCCTGGTTGATCAGCGGCGGGACGGCGATGCGCATCGCCTGGGGCAGAACGACGAACCGGTACCGCTGGAAGTTCGTGAGCGCCAAGGCAAACGATGCCTCCGTCTGGCCCCAAGGGACCGCCAGGATCGAACCCCGGATGATCTCGGCCACGTGGCTCGCCGTATAGAGACCGAGAGCGCCGGCGACGGACATGAACCCGGAGTTGATGGAGAAGCCGGACGCGATGCGACGACGGTTTTCGCTGAGTTGCGGCCAGTCGATCACCAAAGGACCGCCGAGCGCGACGTAGGACACGACGAGGATCGCCAGCAGCACTCCCAGTGACCAGAGAACACGGTGATGGGGTTCGCCGCTCCGTTCGTTCAAGCGGGTCCGCCATCGCCATACGACGGCCGCGGCAACGACCGCCACCAGCGCCGATACACCGAACGCCAGGAGGTTGCCGGTGCTGCGCATCCCGGGTACGCCCCACTCGGCGTTGCTCAGGATCAGCGCGGTCCGGCCCGTGCCGAACAGCGGGATCTCGATCGCCTGCCGCAGATTGGGGAGCGGCCCATAGAGGAACACCGCAAAGGCGAAGAAGACGATCACCACCAGCGGTGGGATGTTGCGGAAGAACTCGACGTAGGCCGCAGACAGCTTGGCGGCCAGCCAGTTCTGCGACAGCCGGCCGATACCGATGATCAAGCCGAGGACACCGGCCAAGGCGATCCCGAAGACCCCGGCGAGGGCGGTGTTCTTGACGCCGACCAGGACCATCCGCCACACGGGCGACCGGGGGTTGAACTGAGGATGGTTGGCGATCTGGAACTGGGTCGGCTGGTTCAGGAACCCGAAGTCGAATGAGATGTTGAGGCGGCCGTAGTTGGTCACGAGGTTCCCGATCAGCCACTGCAGGATCAGGAAAACGACGACAACGGCAGCGACTTGGCCCGCGACACGCAGCACGCGGACGTCACGCCACAGCGGAGGCCGGCTTGTCGAAGGCTCTGGGGTCGTCACAGCCTCTCGGATCGAACGAGGGTCGGACAAGGGGGGTGGAGGAGCGCCCGCATGGGCGCTCCTCCACAGCTACCGATCAGCGATAGGGCGGTGAATACATCAGCCCGCCGTTGGTCCACAGGTCGTTCGGGCTCCCTTCGAGCTCGAGCCCGATGGGCGCGAGATGCCGCTCGAAGATCTCCTGGTAGTTGCCCACCGACTCGATGATGCGAACGTTGAACTCGGGATCCAGTCCCAGTCCCGGATCGAACCCGTCGGCACCCAGGAAGTTGAGGATGTTGGGGTCGTCGCCGTCGTAGGAGCCGATGTTCTCGGACGTGAGGCCGAACTCCCAAGCCGTGATCGTGGCCAGGACAGACCAGTCCACTGCCTGGGCCCACGCCGAGTCGCCATCGGGAACGGCCGGGCCGAGCGGCTCCTTGGAGAAGACCTCAGCCATGATGTACTGCTCCTCGCCTCCGGCTTCCTCGATCGAGGCCTTGAAGGCGGTGAGCTGGCTGACGTCCGAAGTCCAGGCCTCGCACTGTCCGCTCTCGTAGGCGGGCTGCAGCGTCTCGTTGTCGGCGTGTGTCATCGGGTTGAAGGGGATGCCCCGGGCATTGAACACGGCCGTGAGGTTGAGCTCGGTCGTGGTTCCCTGCAGCACGCAGATGGTGGCATCGGCCAGATCCTCGAGAGTCGTGAACCCGGTGGAGGCCGGCACCATCATTCCCTGGCCGTCGTAGAACGTGGTGTGGAGGAAGGTCGCCCCTTCCTGGCCATCACGGGTCGCCGTCCAAGTGGTGTTGCGGATCAACACGTCGATCTCACCACCCTGCAAGGCGGTGAAGCGGGCCTCTGCGGTCAGAGGCACGAACTCGACGGCCTCCGGATCGCCCAGCACGCCGGCGGCGACAGCACGACAGAAGTCGATGTCGAAGCCGCTGTACTCGCCGTTCTCGTCGACGATGCCGAATCCGGGAAGCACGTCGTTGACGCCACACCTGACCTGGCCCCGGTCCTGGACCGCAGCGAGGATCCCGCCTTCGTCCTGGGGCAAGACGGCCGGTTCGGTTGTCCCTGTCGTTTCGGTGTCACCGGTGTCAGGCGTCGTCTCCGCCGGCGTGGTCTCGGTACCCGTATCGGTTGCCGGCACGGTGTCGGCGGAAGGATCGCCGGTGGTACAGGCAACGGCCATCACGGCCAGCACTGTCAGCAGTGCAAGCAGTTTTCGTTGCATCTTCTCTCCTCCTGTTCAGAGCGCCCAGGGCGCAGTGGGGGGCACCCTAGCGGACGGACCACCTGCTCTGTGGAGAGAGCGGGACGGAAACGCCGAGGTTCAGCCGATCTCAGCGTGCTGGCACACCCATGTGTGCATGGCGATCCCGGCTGCCACCCCGGCATTGATCGAGCGCGTGGAACCGAACTGGGTGATCGACAGGACCCGCTCACACGCCGCCCGCGCCGCTTCCGACAGGCCAGTTCCCTCCTGCCCGAACAGGAAGATGCATTCCTTGGGCAGAGGCGCTTTCTCGATCGGCTCGGCGCCGGGGAGGTTGTCGACTCCGATGATCGGAAGCCCGGCGTCATCGGCCCATCGCAGCAAGGATCCGGTGTCGGGGTGGTGGTGGATGTGCATGTAGCGGTCGGTGACCATCGCACCCCGGCGATTCCAGCGCCGCAAGCCGACGATGTGGACCCCGGCGGCGTTGAAGGCGTTGGCCGTCCGCACGACGGTCCCGATGTTCAGGTCGTGGCGCCAGTTCTCGATCGCCACGTGGAAGGGATGGCGAGACCTGTCAAGATCTTCGACGATCGCCTCGTTCTTCCAGTAGCGGTAGCGATCGACGACATTGCGTCGGTCGCCGCGAGCGAGAAGCTCGGGATCGAGGCGGGGGTCGTTTGGCCACGGCTCGGGATGCGGGCCCACCCCCACTTCCCGCTCCTCTTCCTCGTCCCATCGCCGCAAGAGGTCGGGGAGTTCGGCGAGCGAGCGGATCACGGCGTCGGCCGGTGAGCCGTCGATGCGTCCGTGGCGGTCGATGAGCACGGCCCGGACCCCGGCTCGCTTGGCGCCGAGGATGTCGGCTTCTACTTCGTCACCTACGTGCACCATCTCCCGGGGATGGCAGTCGGCCGCGGCTGCCGCCATCCGGAACACCCGCGGGTCTGGCTTGCGCAATCCGACCTGATCGGCTGCCAGCCAGAAAGAGAATCGGTCGCCGATCTTCGTCCTCGTCCATCTGGTGGTGCCACTCGTGATCACTCCCAGGACGAGGCCTTTCAACCGGTCCAGCGTGTCCTCCACGTCGTCGAACAGGCGGTCGGCCGAGTCCCGATAGTCGAAGAACCAATCGGTCAGGTCATCGGCGAGGCCGGGAACGTCTCCTACGTGCTCTCGCACGAACCGGGAGATCGCCTGGCGGCGCATCGCGGCATAGGGCGTCCCGGGCGGACTCGATTCGACCACCTGGCGATGGGTTGCGACGAGTTCGTCGACCCCGGCCGAGAACTCGGGGTACTCCCTACGCAGCCGCTCGATGAGCAGACGGTTGGCTTCGGAGGCGACGGTGGGGAAATCCCACAGCGTGCCGTCGGCGTCGAACGAAACCGCCCTGATCGGCACGATGTCAGCTGAGCAGGACCTGGAGTTGGGCGACGATCGAGTCGTGGTCGAGACCCGCCCATCCGATCACGTCGTCGGCGCTCCCGAACGGGAGGAAGACGTCCGGCAGGCCGATCGACGCCACCTTCCCGGCCAGACCCGTGCCAGAGAGGGCTTCGAGCACGGCAGCTCCGAAACCGCCGGTTTTGACGTTGTCTTCCAGTGTCACGGTCAGGCGGTGACCGTCGACCCATTCCTCCAGCCGCGTATCCAGAGGCTTCACCCAGCGGGCGTTGATGACCGAGCACTGCACTCCCTGCTGGCCGAGGGTCGACGCCACCTTCTCCGCCGTCTCCACCAGCCTCCCGTTGGCGAGGAGCAGCACCTCGGAGCCTTCGCTCCGCACCTCCCACTCGCCGATCGGCATGGGCTCGACCGGCAGAGCCGGCAGCGACGACGCCGCTCCCTTCGGATAGCGGATGGCGATGGGGCCGTCGTGAGCGGAGGCCGTCTCGATCATGGCGCACAACTCTTCGGCGTCGGCCGGGGCCCCCACCACCATGTTCGGCACCATCCGCAAGTACGTGAGATCGAACACGCCATGGTGGGACGGCCCGTCGGGACCGGTGACACCGGCCCGATCGACGAGGAAGCAGACCGACAGCCGGTGGAGGGCGACGTCCGTGATGATCTGGTCGATCGCCCGCTGCAGGAAGCTCGAGTAGATGGCTACGAATGGCCGCTTTCCTGCCATGGCCATGCCGGCGGCGAGTGTGACGGCGTGTTGCTCGGCGATCCCGGTGTCGATCACACGGTCGGGATGGCGCATCGCCAGGTCGCGCAGTCCCGTCGAGGACACCATCGCTGCCGAGATCGCGACCACGTCCGGGTCGCGTTCGGCCACCTCGACCAAGGCCCGCCCGGCGACGTCGGTCAGCTTGAGCTCGCTCTTCAACGCTCGGCCGGTGGCGACGTCGAACGAGCTGACGCCGTGGAGCTTCTCCTCTTCGTCTTCGATGGCGGGCTTGTAGCCGGAGCCCTTCTCGGTGACGACGTGGACGACGACCGGCTCGTCGTACTCCTTCGCCCGCTCGAGGGTCTCCTCGAGGAGGGGCAGGTTGTGGCCGTCGATGCGTCCCGAGTACTTCAACCCGAGGGCGTCGAAAACGGTCGAAGGCTCCACCAGCTGCTTGGCGGCCTCCTTGAAACGGTTCGCCAGTTCGTCGGCGGTTTCACCCACCAGAGGAAGCCCGCGCAGGATCTTGCCGAGAGAACGCTTGGCCCACTCGTAGCGGGGATCGAAGCGATAGTGCGCCAATGTGGCGAGGGCGGCGAGACCGCCCACAGTCGGGGCATAGGACCTGCCGTTGTCATTGAGGACGATGATCAGCCGCGGCGGACGGGTGACGGCGATGTGGTTGAGCGCCTCGTAGGCCATGCCTCCCGTGAGGGCCCCGTCGCCGATGATCGCCACCGTCCAGCCCTGGTATCCAGCCAGTGCGTGGCCCAGGGCGTACGACAGCGATGTCGAGGCGTGGCTGTTCTCGACGAAGTCGTGCGCGCTCTCGGCCCGGCTGGGATAACCGGAGAGGCCCCCGAACTTTCGCAGCTCGTCGAAATCGTCCCGGCGACCGGTGACCAGCTTGTGGACGTACGCCTGGTGGCCGACATCCCAGATGAGCCGATCCCGAGGGGAATCGAACACCCGATGGAGGGCCAGCGTCAGTTCGACGACCCCCAGATTGGGCGAGAGATGGCCCCCTGTACGAGAGACGTGCTCGAGGATGAACTGGCGGATCTCGGCGGCGAGCCTCTCCAGTTCCTCGGGGTCGAGCCGACGGAGATCTGAAGGCGCGTCGATGCGGGCGAGAATGCTCTCGGGTTGCGGCATCCTGGCAAAGCGTAACTCCGGGTCCGTCGTGTGGGAACTGATGTCTCGCATCCGGAAAGGGCCGCGAAGCCTGGACAGGGGTAACATTCCGCCCGCCGGGGGTTCCCCCGGCATTCAACTACGGAGGAAATCGATGAAGCTGAATCGGCTGATACTGCTTCTCGCTGCTTTGTCGCTGGCCCTGGCGGCCTGTGGCGGCGGCGACGGAGACACCACGGAAGCGACTGACGCAACCGACACGACCGAAACCACCGGCGGGGAAGCGACCGCCGATTTCGAGACCATCACCGATGGTGTCCTCACCGTATGTACCGACGCTCCGTACCCGCCGATGGAGTACGAGGACCCCGACAACCCCGGCGAGTACACCGGCTTCGACATCGAGTTGATGCGGGCGGTCGCCACGAATCTGGGCCTGGAACTCGCGGTCGTGAACGTCGGCTTCGACCCGATCACCTCGGGCCTGGCGATGGAGTCGGGCGACTGTGACATCGCCGCCGCCTCGATCACGATCACCCCGGAGCGGGCCGAGAACATCGCCTTCACCGACGGCTACTTCTCCGGTGACCAGTCGCTGCTGGTCCTGGCCGACTCCGGAATCTCGACGCTGGCGGACCTGGCCGGCCAGAGCCTGGCCGTCCAGACCGGCACCACGGGCGAGATCTATGCCCAGGAGAACGCCCCCGAAGACACCGAGATCGTGTCGTTCGAGAACCCCGGCGACCTCTTCCTGGCGCTCGAATCGGGCCAGGTGCAAGGTGTGCTCCAGGACCTGGTCCCGAATCAGGACTACGCCAACAGCAACGAGACGGCCGTCGTCGTGGAGACCTATCCGACTGAGGAGGAGTACGGCTTCGCCGCCAAGAAGGAGGGCTCGGAAGCGTTGATCGAAGCGGTCAACCAGCAGCTCGCTGCCTTGCGGGAAGACGGCACGTACGACCAGCTCTACGAGCAGTTCTTCCCCATCGGCGGATGATCACGCCCCTCTGAGGCGTCACGGACGGGGCGGCCCGGCTAGGGTCGCCCCGTCCTTCTTGCACTTGACGGGAAGACGATGACTCCGCGCCAACGGCAACGTGCCATCCGGGGCACCCTCTACTTGCTGCTCGCCGCCGTCGTCGTGGCGGCGATCCTGTTCGCCGATTGGGGGTCGATCCAAAGGAATTTCTTCCGCTGGGACATCGCAGTCGAGATGTTCCCCGAGGTGTTGGTCCAATTCGCGCTCAACACGCTCATCTACACCCTCGTGGCATTCGTCTTCGGGTTGATACTGGCCCTCGCACTCGCCCTGATGCGGCTCTCCCCGGTGGGGCCATACCGCTGGATCGCCACCGCCTACATCGAGCTCTTCCGCAGCGTCCCGGCCCTCGTCACGATCCTGCTCGTGAACTTCGGCATCCCGCTCGCCTTTGGCCGCCGCGTCCCAGGTGGCTTGCTCGGGATCGCCGCCGTCGGCCTCGGAGCCGTCGCTGCCGCCTACATGGCCGAAACGATCCGGGCCGGGATCGAGGCGGTGCCGCGAGGCCAGATGGAGGCGGCGCGGTCGCTGGGCATGCGTCCGAGCCAGGCCATGTTCTCGATCATCCTCCCGCAGGCGTTCCGCATCATCATTCCTCCCCTCACGAACGAGTTCGTGCTGCTCATCAAGGACACGTCACTCCTCTTCGTGGTCGGGACGACTCCGCTGACGAGGGAGTTGACGAAGTTCGGGCGTGACACCATGCAGACCCTGGGGAACGCCACTCCGATGGTGGTGGCCGCTTTCATCTACATGATCATCACGCTGCCGCTCACTTATCTGGTCAGGCGGCTCGAGAAGCGAGGTGCTCGTGGCCGTTGATCTCACCGCTCCTCCTATCCAGATCGTCGGGCTCGGCAAGAAGTTCGGCGAACTCGAGGTGCTCAAGGGGATCGACCTACAGGTGAACGCCGGCGAGGTGGTGTGCGTCATCGGCCCGTCGGGCTCGGGCAAGTCGACGCTCCTGCGGTGCGTCAACCGGCTGGAGGAGCCCACCTCGGGAAAGATCCTCATCGAAGGGGTCGACATGACCGACCCCGACGTCGACATCGACAAGCTCCGCACCCGCATCGGGATGGTCTTCCAGCACTTCAACCTGTTCCCCCATCTGACGGTGATCGACAACCTGACCATCGCCCAACGGAAGGTCCTCAAGCGTTCCAAGCAGGAAGCCCGCGAAATCGCCCTGGCCAATCTCGAGCGGGTCGGTCTCCTCGAGAAGGTCAACGAGTACCCGAACCGCCTCTCGGGTGGGCAACAGCAGCGCGTGGCGATCGCTCGCGCGCTGTCGATGAAACCGGACATGATGCTCTTCGACGAGCCGACTTCGGCCCTCGACCCCGAATTGATCGGTGAGGTCCTGGACGTGATGCGCCGGCTCGCCAAGGACGGCATGACGATGATGGTGGTCACCCACGAGATGGGCTTCGCCCGGGAGGTAGCCGACCGGGTCATCTTCATGGACGGCGGGGTCATCGTGGAACAGGGCCCGCCCAGAGAAGTCCTCACCAACCCCCAGCACGAGCGCACACGTCGCTTCCTGTCGATGATCCTCTGACCGGCTCGCCGGGGCACAAAGGCAGATCTAGCGACCTAGTGTCGCCCCTATGCAGAGGCACCAGACCGAGGTTCTGGTAATCGGAGGCGGGGCCACCGGGACAGGTGTCCTCCGCGACCTGGCGATGCGCGGTTTCGACACCATCCTCGTGGAACAGCGAGACATCACCCACGGGACCACCGGCCGCTTCCATGGCCTCCTCCACTCGGGCGGACGGTACGTCGTGAAGGACCCGGAGGCAGCGGTCGAGTGCATCGAGGAGAACCGGGTGCTGCGCCGCATCATGCCGCATTGCCTCGAAGACACGGGCGGCTTCTTCGTCGTGACACCGTGGGACGACGAGGACTACGTCCCCAAGTTCCTGGAGGGGTGCGAGAAGGCAGGCATCCCTGTCGACGAGATCCCGGTCACCGAGGCTCTGCGCCGTGAGCCGTACCTGAACCCGAAGATCACTCACTGCTTCGAGGTCCCCGACGCCGCCGCCGACGCTTTCCTGGCGGCGCTCTCCACCATCGAATCGGCCCGGGAGCACGGTGGCCGCTTCCTCCCCTACCACCAAGTGGAGACATTGATACGGCAGGGCGACCGCGTGGTCGGGGCCCGCTGCCGTGATCTGGTGAACGGGGAGGAAGTCGAGATCTCCGCCGACATGGTCGTCAACGCCACCGGCGCCTGGGCCGGCCGGGTGGCGGCCACGGCCGGCATCGAGTTCGTCGTCCAGGCGGGCAAGGGAACGATGGTGGCGATGAACCACCGGGTCCTGAACACGGTGGTCAACCGTTGCAAGATGCCCTCCGATGGGGACATCATCGTCCCGATCCGCACGGTGGCGGTGATCGGCACCACCGACGAGGGGGTCCCTGACCCGGAGAAGTTCGCGGTCGAGCCCTGGGAAGTCGACCTGATGCTGCAGGAAGGCGAAAAACTCGTCCCCGGCATCTCGAAGATGCGGGTCCTGCGGGCATGGGCAGGGGTCCGACCTCTCTATCAGGAGGAGGCGGCCGCCGACACGCGTGACGTCACCCGCGCCTACGCGTTGCTCGACCACGCCACACGGGACGGCGTGGAAGGGTTTCTGACGATCACCGGCGGCAAGTGGTGCACGTTCCGGCAGATGGCCGAGGTCGCCGTCGACGCCGTGTGTCACAAGCTGGGGGTGGACCGTCCGGGCCGCACCCATCTCGAGCCGCTGCCCGACCGCCGCAACCGCAAGAACTTCCACTGGCTGGGCGAGCGCCTGGCGCGGATCGAGAGGGAAGAGACCTACGGCCAACTGGTCTGCGAATGCGAGCTGGCGACTCGGGCCGACGTAGTGCGGTCGATCGTCGAAGTCGGCGCCCGCACCATCGACGACGTGCGCCGCGACGTCCGCCTGGGGATGGGTCCCTGCCAGGGAGGATGGTGCATCCCCCGGGTCACCGGCCTGCTCCACGAGTACCGCTCGAGGCCGGTCGTCGACGCCAATGTCGCCCTACGGGACTTCCTCCAGGAGAGGTGGAAGGGGCTCTTGCCTGTCGTGTGGGGCGACCAACTGCGCCAGGCCCGCCTCGACGACCTGATCTTCCAGAGCCTGCTCCACGTGCCTGCCCTCCCGGGTCCGCCTTCGTCGCCGCTCGGGCCGACGATGTACGAGCCGTCCACCGACACCACCCCGGTGACCACACCCACGAAAGAGGGCGAACTAGAAGTGGCCCGCCCCACGGTGGCCGGGGTGGACCGGGACGTGGTCGTGATCGGCGCCGGTTTGGCGGGACTGACGGCGGCGTGGCACGCCGCCTCCGCCGGTGGTTCGACGGCCGTCTTGACGAAGGGGTGGGGCACCCTTCTTTGGCACACCGGCACCGTGGACGTGCTCGGTTACCTACCGGGAACAGATTCCCCGGTGGACGATCCGGGGCGAGCAGTCGGACGGCTGATCGCCGATCACCCCGATCATCCGTACGCGTTGGTCGGATTGGAGGCCGTAGAGGAAGCCGTCTCCTGGCTCCAGCGCCTCGCCACCGACGCCGGCTACCCGCTCCTCGGCTCGCTCGACGAGAACTTCCTCCTGCCCACCGGCTTGGGGGCGGCCCGACCCACTTGCCTGGCCCCGTTTACGATGGCCGCCGGCGACCTCCGCCGCCCAGAGCCGATGCTGATCGTCGGCATCGACGGATTCGGCGACCTGTATCCCAGCCTGGCGGCCGACAACATCGCCAGTCGCGGAATCGAAGCCGAGGGTGTGACCGTCACCGTGCCGGCCGCCAAGCGACGACGGTTCCTCACCGGGCAGATCCTCGCCTCGATGTTCGACCAGGAGGCGTTTCGCCGCGAAGTGATCGAGGCCATCCGGGCGACGGGGCGCCACGCGCCACGGATCGGCTTCCCCGCAGTTCTCGGCCTACAACGTCCCCGCGAGGTGCTCGACCATCTCAGCCGGGAACTCGACGCCGAGATCTTCGAGATCCCCACCGTCCCACCATCGATCCCGGGATTGCGTCTCCAAACCATCATGCGCCGCGCCATCGCCGACCTCGGCGGCCGGGTAGTGGACAACGCCGAAGTCACGAGGGTCGAGCCCGCCGGAGACCGGCGCCTCGGCGTCATCACCGAGGCGCCTACCCGCTATCAGCGTCACCTCGCCACCAGCGTCGTGCTCGCCACAGGCGGGTTACTGGGCGGAGGCATCCGCGGTGCCTCGGACGGCTCCCTCACCGAGGTAGTGGCCGGGCTGCCGCTGGACGGCCCGAGCTCACGGCAGGACTGGTTCGACCGAAGGTTCGTCGGAGATTCCGAACATCCTGTGTTCCGAGCCGGCGTGCGTGTCGGCCCCGAGCTGGTCGCCGGGAGGAACGCCAACCTGTTCGTCGCCGGTGGCCTCCTGGCCGGAGCCGACCCGGTGCGGGAGCTCTCCCTCGAAGGCATCGCCCTCGCCACCGGCATGGTCGCCGGACGCGCCGCCGCCCGCGCCGTCTACAGGACAGGAGCCGCCACATGATCGGGGTGACCACGCCCGCCGGCGTCACGCCAGTCGAGGCCACTCTCGACCACTGCATCAAATGCAACATCTGTGTGACCGCCTGCCCCGTCGCCCCCGTCACTGACCTCTTCCCGGGACCGAAATACGAAGGGCCCCAGGCCGCCAGGTTCCGCAACAGCCGGCAGCCCAGCCCGGACCGATCGGTCGATTATTGCTCCGGCTGCCGGGTGTGCAACGAAGTTTGCCCCACCGGGGTCCGCATCGCCGAGATCAACGCCCGTGCCCGGGCCCGCATGGTCGAAGAGGGCGTGTTCAGCACGCGGACCCGTCTCCGCAACAACCTCCTGGCCCGACCTCTGACCATGGCCCGTGTCGGCGCACCCTTCGCCGGGTTCGTCAACTTCCTGTTCACCTGGCGGCCCACGCGGCTTCTCGCCGAGCGGCTGTTCGGCATCCACCGCGACGCCCCCTTGCCCCTCTACGACGGCGCTCCCCCATTCCGCCGTTGGTTCCATTCACGACCCCGGAAGCGGGGGACAGCCGGCGCCGTCGTTTACTTCACCGCCTGTTCCACGGAGTACTACGAAACGCGGGTCGGCCGTACCGCGGTCAAGGTCCTGGAGCATCTCGGCTTCGAGGTGATCGTGCCCGAGGCCCGTTGTTGCGGATTGCCTCTTTTGTCCAATGGTGAGTTCCCTGCCGCCCGTGAGTACCACGAGGCCAACGTCGCCTCCCTGCTCCCGTACGCGAAGGCGGGAATCCCTATCGTCGGCACGTCCACCTCCTGCACCCTCACCATCAAGGAGGAGGCGCCGGATCTGCTCGACATCCACGACGAGGACAGCCGTCTCGTCGGCGCCCACACCTACGACATCCACGAGTTCCTCCTCGACATGGCCGCCGATGGCAGGCTCACTGGCCTACGGGAGATCCCGATGCGCCTCCCCTACCACCCGCCGTGCCAGTACCGGGCCCACCGTCTCGGCATCCCTGCTCGCGAGGTGCTGGACCTCATCCCCGGCCTCGAAGTCGTCGACAGCGGGGCGGCGTGCTGTGGGATCGCCGGCACCTACGGGTACAAGGAGGAGAAGTACCAGATCTCGATGGACGTCGGCCGCCCCCTCTTCGAGTTCGTCGAACGCGAAGGCGCCCCCGTGGTGGCCTGCGACTCGGAGACGTGCCGATGGCAGATCACCCACGGCACGGGAGTGGACTCCATCCATCCCCTCGAGGTGGTCGCCGCCTCGCTCGGTGTCGAAGTCGAAGGCCCTCTCGCCACGGCTCTCGCCGAGGTGTTCGCAACACGGAACTGAGGGACCCGGCGGGTCAGGTTCCCAGGAAGCCGGCCGCCGCCCGACGTACCGACTCGGCCGAGCCCATCTCCAGCGCACCCATGGCCAGGTGGCGCGCCTCGGAGCGATCGATCTGTCTCACCACTTCCTTGATACGGGCGATGGCCACAGGCGACATCGACAGCTCCGTGACCCCCAGGCCGAGGAGGATCGGCACGGCGAGCGGGTCACCCGCCGCTTCGCCGCACACTCCAACCCAGCGGCCGTGCTCGGCAGCGGCGCGGCAGGTTCGGTCGATCAGGGCGAGCACTGCGGGGTGAAGGGCGTCGGCCATGCCGGCGAGATCGGGGTTCCCTCGTTCGGCGGCCAGCGTGTATTGGGTGAGATCGTTGGTGCCGACCGAGAAGAAGTCGACGACCGGGGCGAACCGATCGGAGACGAGTGCCAGCGATGGAACCTCCACCATGACGCCCAGCTGGACATCGAGCGGCAGCCCCCCGAGCTGCTCGGCCGCCTGCCCGACCATCGTGCGCACAGCCTCCCACTCCGAAAGCAGACTCACCATCGGGAACATGATCCGAACCGGGTGGTCGGCCGCCACCCGGAGGGCAGCCCGCAGCTGGCTCATCAGCAGTTCGGGCTGGGCGAGCCCGAGACGCAGCCCGCGCACGCCCAGGAATGGGTTCTGTTCGGCGGGGCGGGGAAGGAACGGCAGCGGCTTGTCGCCACCCACATCGAGGGTGCGGAGCACGAGTGGTCTCCCGTCGAGAGCCTCGGCTATCTGGCGATAGGTCTGCTCCTGCTCGTCTTCGGTGGGAGGCGTGCTGCGGTTCAGGTAGAGGAACTCCGTCCGCAGCAGGCCCACCCCGTCGGCTCCGGCCTCGACCGAAGCGACGGCGTCTTCGACCGAGCCGATGTTCGCCGCCACCTCGACCACGATCCCGTCGACTGTGACTGCGGGAGCGTTGGCGCGGCGGCGGGCCTCCTCCAGACGTCGGGTTTCTTCTGCAGCCCGGTGCTGTGCCTCCTCGATCTGTTCCGGGGGCGGGTCGATGACGACGATCCCGGCCGTCCCGTCGACGAGGAGCAGCGTCCCCTCCTCGACTTCCACCGGGCCGGTGGCGACGACTGCGGGCACACCCAGGCCTCGGGCCAGGATCGCCGAGTGGGAAGTCGGCGCTCCGGCGGCGGTGACGATCGCCTGCACGAGGTCCGGATCGAGGGTCGCCGTCTCGCCGGGGGTCAGGTCGTCGGCTACGAGGACACCCGGCGCCTCCATACGCGGCCGGGGATCGACTCCCAGCAGACGGGCAAGGACCTGTCGCCCGACCGCTTCCACATCTTCGGCGCGCTGCGCCTGGTAGGGATCCTCCAGCCTCCGGAAGTCCTCTGCCACGGAATCGATCGCCGCCTGCCATGCAGCTGCGGCACCGGTCGACTCGTCGATCCCGTCCAGTGCCGCCGCGCCGAGTTGCTCGTCGTCGAGGATGAGGAGGTGGGCGGTGAAGATCCCCGCCTCGCCGGCGCCGGCCCGCCTCTCGACCTGTTGGCGCTGCTCTTCGATGTCGGCGCGGACGGCGTCGATCGCCGCTCGCAACCGCTGCTTTTCTGCTTCTGGATCGTCGGGCACCTCCGTCGGTACGGTGACGGCAGGGCGACGAAGGTGGCGGGCGGGGCCGACCGCCACCCCAGGAGAGGCGCTCACGCCGGCCACGGTCCCCTCCGACTGGGGCAGCGCCGGTGCGACCACCGATACGGGCGGAGGAGGCGGTTTCTCGCTCTCGCGGTCGCCGAAGTCATCGGCGGCGAGATCGGCGAGAGCCTCGAGAACGGCGTCGGCTTCAGGACCCGATGCCCACACCTCTATCTCGTGCCCTTGCCGCACCCCCAGGGCGGACACCCTGGCCAGGCTCCGGGCCGATACCGGATCCGATCCTCTGGTGCGGTTGGCGATCTTCACGTCGGCGTCGAACTTCCCGACGGTCTCCACCAGCCGGCTGGCGGGCCGCAGATGGAGCCCGAGGGGGTTGTTGACCACCAGCACCGCCGACCGCCCCTCCGGAGCAGCCTCGCCGACCGGCTCCTCCTTCTGCTCGGCCGATGGAGCGAGGTGCTCGATCTTCGGCGCCAGCCCGGCGCGGGCCTCGGCTGCTACTTCCGACAGCGATGCCCCGAGGCCGGCGGTGGCGACCGCCGCCACGGTTCCCTCCACGAGCGGCGCCTCGCAGAGCAGCACCCGAGAGGCGTCGGCGGGTGGTTCGAGGAACTCGAGGGCGGTCTCGGCATTCATGATGGCCGACCCGAGGTCCATCAGGACGAGGACGCCATCGTCCGACCACACCGACTCGATGGCCTCCTTGATGGCGAAGGCGTCGGTGCCGATCGGCGATTCGGGATCGTCGATCCCTCCGGCTGCAGCCAGCGCGATGTCCCCGCTTCCCATCTGGCGCGCCAGTTCGACCACGCCGTCGGCCAGCTTGGCCGAGTGTGAAACGACGACGATCCCTACCAACGATTCCCCCGTCCGCCCATCGCGCACGGATCGCGCGCCGGAGCGCGCGATCCGTGGTCTCTCATGGGCCGTCCTCTAGTCAAGCCAGTCGAACGTCCGGCTGACGGCCTTCTTCCACTGGGCGTACTCCTTCTCCCGGCGATCCGGGTCCATCTGCGGAGTCCATTCCTTGTCCTTGACCCAGTTGTCGCGCAGGTCGTCGATCTCATTCCAGAATCCGGTGGCGAGACCGGCGGCGTACGCGGCACCGAGGGACGTGGTCTCGGCGACCGCCGGCCGGATGACCGGCACGCCGAGGACGTCAGCCTGGAACTGCATCAACAGCTCGTTGACGACCATGCCGCCGTCGACCTTCATCTCCTTGAGCTCGACACCCGAATCGTTGTTCATGGCGTCGAGGATCTCGCGGCTCTGCCAGGCCGTGGCTTCGAGGGCGGCACGGGCGAAGTGGCCTTTGTTCACGTACCGGGTGAGACCGGCGATGACGCCCCGGGCGTTCGACTTCCAGTAAGGAGCGAACAGGCCAGAGAAGGCGGGCACGATGTAGATCCCACCGTTGTCCTCGACGGTCCGCGCCAGTGCCTCCACCTCGGCAGAGTTCTGGATCATCCCCAGGTTGTCGCGCAGCCACTGGACGAGGGCGCCGGTTATGGCGACCGATCCTTCCAGGGCGTAGACGGGCGCCTGATCGCCGATCTTGTAGCAGACGGTGGTCAGCAGGCCGCTCTTCGAGGGCACCGCTTCCGTGCCGGTGTTGAGCAGCATGAAGTTGCCGGTCCCGTAGGTGTTCTTGGCGTCGCCGACGTCGAAGCACACCTGCCCGAAGGTGGCCGCTTGCTGGTCGCCCAGGTCACCTGCCACCGGGATGCCACCGAGTGACCCCGTGGCCTCGCCGTACACCTCGGAAGAGGAGCGGATCTCCGGCAGCACCGAAGTGGGCACACCGATGATGGAACAGATCTCCTCGTCCCACTGGAGAGTGTTGAGGTCCATCAGGAGCGTCCGGCTGGCGTTGGTCACGTCGGTCACGTGGACGCCGCCGTCGGTGCCACCGGTGAGGTTCCAGATGACCCACGTGTCGATGTTCCCGAAGCACAGATCGCCGGCTTCAGCCTTCTCCGCCGCGCCGTCGACGTTCTCGAGGATCCAGCGGATCTTGGGGCCGGAGAAGTAGGTGGCCAGAGGCAATCCGGTCTTGTCACGGAACCGGTCCTGCCCGCCGTCCTTGGCGAGCTCGTCGACGATCTTGTCGGTTCGGGTGTCCTGCCAGACGATGGCGTTGTAGACGGGTTCACCGGTGTTGCGGTCCCACACCACCGCCGTCTCGCGCTGGTTGGTGACGCCGACGGCGGCTATGTCGGAGACGTCCACGCCACCCTTCTTCAGGGCCCCGTCGATCACCTGCTGGGTGCGATACCAGATCTCTTTCGGGTCGTGCTCCACCCAGCCGGGCTGGGGGTAGATCTGCTCGTGCTCGTGCTGTTCGACGGCCACGACCTGGCCCCCGTGATCGAAGATCATGCATCGGGTGCTGGTCGTGCCCTGGTCGATAGCGGCTACGTATTGCGCCATTCCTCTCCTCCTAGCTTCTCTCTCAGCTGCCCCAGGCTTCGGCGGCGGCCGCGATGATGAGGTGCGACGACGTTGCCCCGGGATCCTGGTGGCCGGCGCTCCGCTCCCCCAGATAACTCGCCCGTCCCTTGCGGGCTACGAGCGGAATCGTCGCTTCCATCCCCCTCGCCGCCGCTTCGGCGGCGGCACTAACCGCTACGTCGACCCCTCCGCCCGAGGCTACCGCTTCCTGTAGGGCGGCGTAGGCGGGCTCCAAGGCGTCGATCATCGTCTTGTCCCCCTCCTCGGCCTTGCCCCGCGCCTTGATTCCGTCGATCCCGGCCCGGAAGGCGGCGGCCAGGTCGGCCGCGTCCAGCCGATCCTTTCCGTCGACCGCCTTGCCCATCTCCATGAACATGGTTCCGTACAGCGGCCCGCTGGCGCCTCCCACCTTTCCGATCAGAGCCATCGCCACAGCTTTGAAGACCCCGGCGATGTCCTCGGGCGGGTTGGAGTCGAGGCGCTCGAGAGCGGCCTTGAACCCGCGGCTCATGTTGATGCCGTGGTCCGCATCGCCGATGGCCGAGTCGAGCTGGGTCAGGTATTCCCGCTGCTCTTCGATCCGAGCCGCCGCTTCTCGGAGCCAGGCGAGTACGTCTTCGAGACCGACGGACGTCACGTCACGCTCCCCAACGCAAGCCGGGCGTCTTGACCGGTGCGTCCCACAACTGGGTCAGCTCGTCATCGAGCTTGAGCAACGTGATCGACACGCCCTGCATCTCGAGGGACGTGATGTAGGGCCCGATCAGGTTGCGGGTGATGGTCACCCCCCGGCCTTCGAGGAACCGGTGCAGGTCGCGGTAGACGATGTACAACTCGATCAGAGGCGTGCCGCCCATCGAGTTGACGAAGGCCAAGACGTTGTCGCCGGAGTCGATGACGCCGTCGTCGAGGATCGCCCCGGCGAGGAGTTCCACCACCTCGGCGGAGCTCTTGAGCTTCATCCTCTCGCGTCCCGGCTCGCCGTGGATGCCGATGCCGATCTCCATTTCGTCGTCACCGAGCTCGAAGGTCGGGTTCCCGGCCGCGGGCACGGTGCACGACGTCAGCGCCATCCCCATCGACCGGGCCTGGGAGTTGACTTTCCGGCACAGGTCAGCGATCTCCGACAGCGACCGGCCCTGTTCGGCGGCGGCGCCGCAGATCTTCTCGGCGAGGACGGTGGCACCCACGCCGCGGCGCCCCGCGGTGTAGAGGCTGTCCTGGACGGCGACGTCGTCGTCGATCACCACCGACTCGACCTCGATGCCTTCGTCACGGGCGAGGTCGGCCGCCATCTCGAAGTTGAGGACGTCCCCGGTGTAGTTCTTGACGATGTGGAGCACCCCGGCCCCGGACGAGACGGCCTTCGTCGCCTCGAGCATCTGGTCGGGAGTAGGCGAGGTGAACACCTCTCCGGGGCACGCCGCATCCAGCATCCCCATCCCGACGAAGCCTCCGTGCATCGGCTCATGACCCGAGCCTCCGCCGGAGACGATCGCCACTTTGCCCTGCACGGGTGCGTCCGCCCGGTAGATGTAGTACGGGTCCAGGCTGACCTTGACGTCGTGGGGATGAGCGAGCTGGACGCCTTCCAGTTCGTCACGAACGACGTCGTCGACGTTGTTGATCAGTTTTTTCATCACTGCCTCCTGGGAGCGGATGAGGCGGCCGGGGCCGCCCCACCCTCATCGATCCGTTGTCAAACGATCGCTTCCCAGACGAGCCAGCCCAGGATGCCGCCCACGATCGGGGCCACCACCGGAATCCAGGCATAACCCCAGTCCGAGTCGCGCTTGCCGGGGATCGGCAGAATGGCGTGGGCGATGCGAGGACCGAGGTCACGGGCCGGGTTGATGGCGTATCCGGTCGGACCACCGAGCGACAGACCGATCGCCCACACCAGGACGCCGACCATGAACGGGCTGAGGCCCACCCCCAGATCGGGAGCCGACGAGACCTGCCCGAACGTGTTGCTGATGGCGCCGATTCCGACCAACAGCATGAAGGTGCCGATCACCTCGGTGATGAAGTTGGCGCCGGTGTTGCGGCGGGCGGGGGCCGTGGAGAAAACCGCCAGCTTCAGGTCGGGGTTGTCGGTCGCCCCCCAGTGGTTGTAGTACGCGAGCCACACGAGGATCGCCCCGATGATGGCGCCAGCGAACTGGCCGAGGATGTAGACGGGCACATCGCCCCAGGAGAGATCGCCTCCGACGGCGAAAGCGATCGTCACCGCGGGATTGATGTGGGCACCGCTGTAGACGCCGGCGGCGAAGACACCCATCGCCACCGCGAAAGCCCACCCCGTGGTGATGACGATCCAGCCGGCGGACTCACCTTTCGAGTCTTTGAGTAGCACGTTGGCTACCACCCCGTCCCCCAGCAGGATCAGGATCATGGTGCCGATCATCTCGGCCAAGAAGAGATTGCTTTCCACGCAGTCCTCCTTCCTCCTTGCGTGGTGTTCGGTAATGCCGAACAGCGTTTTCATCCTTAGCATACGCGCTGCCGCCAGCGCGCGCCTTGGAAACCGGCTACTCGCCTCCGGGCCAGACCGCCGCCCCCAACTCGCGGCTGATGCCCCGGGCCGTGTCGCGGACGGCGGCGACGAAGGACGGGTCGATCCCGCTTTCGTCGGCCGGTACAACGAGAGCTACTGCTCCGGCCACCTGGCCACTCCGATCGAAGATCGCTCCCGCCACCGAGGCTTCCCCCACCACCGCTTCCTGGTCCTCGAACGCCACTCCCGAGGTGACGATCTCGTCGAGTTGCTTCTCCAGCGCTTTCGGGTCGGTGACCGTCTTGCCCGTCAGGCGTGAGAGAGAGTGTTCCGAGACGAGTCGCCTTCGCTCGGGATGGAAAGCCAGCAGGGCTTTGCCCAGCGCCGTGGCGTGGGCGGGCATGCTCAACCCGACCTCCGACACCGGGACCGCGACCTCAGCGGGGCCGACGTGGTGGATGATCACGACGTCGGGCCACACCAGGACCCCCAGGCGGACGGCCAGTCCGGTCGACTCGCCGAGCGAGGCGACCCAGCGCAGGCTCCTCACCCGAAGGTCGTGGGAGTTCAGGTACACGTTGCCCATCACGAGCAAGGCGGGGCCGAGCATGTACTTGCCCGACGTCGGATCCTGCTCGACGAGCGAGTGGGCCGCCAACGTCTGGAGGAGTCCGTGGACGGTCCCCTTGGCGAGCCCCAGACGGGAAGCGAGGTCCGACACGCCCAACACGCCCTCGTCCTGCAATGCGAGGAGGATCCGGATGGCACGGTCGACCGACTGGATCATCTGCGTTCGACATTATCGAATGTATTGGGCGGCCGGTTCTCGGGCCCGAAATCGGTGGCATCTTCGATGGAGGGCGCCGACCGTTGTCAGTGGGTGGCGTCGACCAGTGCCGCGAACAAGAGGTGGGTGGAAGTCGCTCCCGGATCCTGGTGGCCCTCGGATCGCCAGCCCAGATAGGACGCCCGACCTTTGCGAGCGCGCATCGGGATCGTCGCCACCATCCCCTCCTGGGCAGCCTTGGCGGCAGCTGCGGCGGCGCCTCTCACCGAATCGGTCCCGGCCGCTTCGAGTGCCGTCACGGCGGGGATCCAGGCGTCCACCATCGTCTTGTCTCCGGGTTCGGCGGCGCCGAGTCTCTGGATGGCGTTGACGCCGGCGCGCAGAGCTTGGGCGAGTCGAGGCACGGACACTTTCTGTGACGCAGCCAAGGCGTCGGCTACCGCCCGGAACGCCGATCCGTACAGAGGGCCGGCCGCTCCGCCCACCACCGCCACCAAACGATTACCGGCGACTCGAAACACATCGGCCGGGTCTTTGGGCGGTGTAGATGAGAGCGCCTCCATCGCCGCTTTCATCCCCCTCAGCATGTTGATGCCGTGGTCGGCATCGCCGATCGCGGCGTCGAGCCGTGTCAGCTCGTCACAGTTCGCCTCGATCGACTGGGCCAGCCTCCCCATCCAGTCATGAAAGAACTCCACGTCGAGGGCAACGTCAACAGCTGTTCCGCTCAAAGTTCCTCCCTCTTGGCGGGTGAAGCCGTCGCCTTCGGAGGCTACTCCTCGGCTGTGCGTTCTGACGGGCGAACTCGTCGGCCCGGCACGACCCCATACCAGCGCTCCTAATCTTTCCGTCTGCGCCAAGGAGGCATCCCACCATGAAAAAGCTGACATTCCTCGTTGCGGTCTTGTCTCTCATCGTCGTCGCCTGCGGCGGTGGCGAGGCGGCGGACACCACCGTCCCCGCACCTGAGACGACGGCGGCTCCCGAGACGACCACGCCTGCGACAACGGCGGCTCCCGAGACGACGACCGCCGAAACCACGACACCTGGGGAGGGGGCAGGCGCCGACGAGTGCGCCGTCGAGAACCTCCCATTGAAGACCCCCGGCCAGCTCACGGTCGCGACCGGCGAACCCGCCTTCGAGCCGTGGGTCGTGGACGACGACCCGGCCAATGGCCAAGGTTTCGAATCGGCGGTCGTGTACGCCATGGCCGAGAAGATGGGCTTCTCCCGCGACCAGGTCGTCTGGACTCGTACCGGCTTCGACGAGGCGATAGCCCCGGGCCCGAAAGACTTCGATGTGAATGTCCAGCAGTACTCGATCACCGAGGAGCGGGACGAGGTTGTCGACTTTTCCGCCCCCTACTACGTGACACAGCAGGCGCTCGTGGCGTACTCCGAGTCGGAGATAGTCAACGCCACCTCGCTGCAGGATCTCAAGCAGTATGCGCTCGGGGCGCAGATCGGCACGACCTCGCTGGACTACATCGAAGAGGTCATCCAGCCTGACACTCCGCCCGCCGTGTTCGACACCAACGTCGACGCCAAGTCGGCGCTCGACGCCGGACAAATCGATGCCATCGTGTTCGACCTGCCGACGGCGTACTACATCGTTGCCGTGGAAATGCCCGAGGCGAACATCGTCGGTGCGCTGCCTGCCTCCGAGGAGCAGGCCGACAAGTTCGGCATGCTGATGGAGAACGACAGCCCGCTCAAGCCCTGTGTCGACCGGGCGCTCGAGGAACTGCGGGCCGAGGGCACATTGGATGCGTTGGCCGAGGAATGGCTCACCCAGGAGGCGGACATCCCCGTCCTGAGCCAGTGAGACCCCGGTACTCGGCGCCGTGACCTGGCCATCGGCGCCGTCCGCTTTCAAGCATCGCCGGGACCCGGAGACTGGGTCCCGGCGGCGTGCCCGTGAAGAAGGCGCCCGCGGTGCCCTGATCGCCTTCATCTCGACAGTCGTCTTCTTCGGGGCGGCCCTGTGGGCGATCCTGACCTCGGAGGCGTGGCCCCAGGTCCAACGTCAGTTCTTCAACCCGCAGGCGTTCGTCGAATCGTGGCCGGCGGTGCTGTCCGGCTTCTGGCTCGACGTGAGGATGTTCCTCGGCGCTGAGGTCCTGATCCTCGTCTTCGCCCTTCTCGTCGCCATGGCCCGGTCGCTGCGGGGACCCGCATTCTTTCCGATCCGGACGCTGGCGGTGGTGTTCATCGACTTCGTCCGCGGGATCCCGCTCATCCTCTTGATCCTGATCCTCGGCTTCGGGGTGCCGGCGCTCGATCTGGCAGGCATGCCGAGGTCACCGATGTTCTGGGGCATCGCCGCCCTCGTGATCTCGTATTCGGCCTATACGGCGGAGGTGTATCGGGCCGGCATCGACTCCGTCCCGGAGAGCCAGCGAATGTCGGCCCGGTCGCTCGGTCTGACACAGATGCAGACACTGCGTTACGTCCTCATTCCGCAGGCGGTGCGCAATGTGATCCCGGCGCTTCTCAACGGGTTCGTCAGCCTGCAGAAGGATGTCTCCCTCATCTTCGTCCTCGGCGTCCGGGAAGGAGTGCGCGAGGCACAGATCTTCACCGCCCGCACCTTCAACTACACGAGTTACATCGTCGCCGCCATTCTCTTCCTCATCGTCAGCATCCCGGTGGCTCGCTTCACCGACTGGTACACGGAACGGGATCGCCGTCGCCGACAGGCCATCAGCGCATGACATGACTCCGCCCTACCCCACCCCACCCACCACCCGGAAGTTGGTCGTCGAGTCGTGCACCAAAGCCTTCGACGACAAGGTCGTCCTCGACGGTCTCGACCTGCAAGTCGACGAGCACGAGGTGGTCTGCCTGGTCGGCGCCTCCGGCTCCGGGAAGTCGACCCTCCTCAAGGCGATCAACCTCCTCGTCCCCATCGACTCCGGACGGATCGTCCTCGACGGCGAGACCATCACCGACCCTGGCGTCAACCCCAACGAGGTGCGGGCGAAGATGGGGATCGTCTTCCAGTCGTTCAACCTGTTCCCGCACATGACGGTGATCGACAACATCACCCTCGCCCCTCGCAAAGTGCGGGGCGTTTCGAAGCGGGAGGCGGTCGAAAGGGGCGAAGAACTCCTCGCCCGGTTCGGGCTGGCCGACAAGAGGAACGAGTACCCCGAACGCCTCTCAGGCGGCCAGCAGCAGCGAGTGGCGATCATCCGAGCCCTGGCGATCCAACCCGAGCTGTTGCTGCTCGACGAGGTCACCTCCGCTCTCGACCCGGTTCTGGTCGGTGAAGTGCTGGCCCTGATCCGTGAGTTGAAGGAAACCGGGATGACGATGCTCGTCGCCACCCACGAGATGGGCTTCGCTCGCGAAACCGCCGACCGGGTGGCGTTCCTCCACGCCGGGCGGGTATGGGAAGAGGCACCGCCCTCCCAGCTGTTCACCGCTCCCCAACGTCCCGAGACACGGGAGTTCCTGCGCCGGATCACCGAAGCCGGGCGCCTCTGAGTCGCTTCAGGGCCGTTCGGCGAGCGGAAGCCTGATGGTGAACACCGAGCCGCGTCCGAGCTCGGACTGCACCGACACCTCGCCGCCGTGGACGTCTGCCACGTGGCGGACGATCGACAGGCCGAGCCCGGTTCCACCGGTGCTGCGGGACCGGGCGACGTCCACCCGATAGAACCGCTCGAACACGCGGCCCAGGTCGCGTTGGGGTATCCCCACGCCCGTGTCCTCCACTGACAGCACCGCCCGGTCCCCGACGGACGCAACTTGAACCGTCACCGCACCTCCCTCGTTGGTGTACCGGACGGCGTTGTCCAGCAGGTTCCGCACCGCCAGTCCGAGATCGGGCTTCGACCCATGGACCCACGCTTCGGAGATGTCCGAGTCGAGCCGTACTCCCCGTTCTTCGGCGAACCCGCTCACCCGTTCGATCTCCTCTACGGCCAGGGCTCCCAGATCGACGGCTCCGTCCTCCGAGGTGCGCCCTTCCAGGCGGGACAGGTCGAGGAGGTCGCTGACGAGTTGGGCGAGCGACCGGGCCGAGGCCTCGATCTGAGCGGCGAACTGAGGCACCCGTTCGGGGGCCTTCTGGATTGCGAGCTGCAGGGTTTCGGCGGCGGCGAGGATGGAGGCAACAGGTGTCTTCAGCTCGTGGGATGCGTTGGTCACGAAGTCGCGGCGCATCTCGTCGACCCGTCGTCGCTCGGTGACGTCGCTCACGACCACGAGGGCTCGGCCGTCGTCGAACGGCGAGGCGATCACCCTCAGCACCCGTGCCGGGAGCCCGTGCTCGGCGTCGACGTCGACCTGTCTTCCCGAGCTCCGCGCCCGGCGAACGACCTCCTGGATTCGAAAGGGCACGATCTGCTCGAGAGACTCGGGCACAGGACCCAAGAGCTCGCTGAAGGACTGATTGGCATAGAGGATCGTGTCGTCGGAGTCGACCAGCAGGGTCCCTTGCGGCAGCGAGTCGAGGACGAGCTCCAAGGTGTTGCGCTCGCTGTCGATTTCCTCGAGTCGATCTCCCAATTCAGTCGATACAGAGGCGATGGCCCGCCCGAGGTCGTCGAGCTCGGCGACCGACGAGCGATGAACTTCGATGTCGAGTTCGCCGCGAGCCACTGTCGAGGCTT
>Ga0207873_1000420_pt1 | contig 46545 bp, 39 predicted proteins | sample BGWIniCompost_FD_187373 | JGI IMG/M metagenome (GOLD analysis project Ga0207873, IMG submission 187373) | Cellulose adapted compost microbial communities from Newby Island Compost Facility, Milpitas, CA, USA - BGW Initial Compost (SPAdes)... ...
GGTGGCGCTCCGAACCGTCGTCGACTGTGACCCCCACGAAGGGGAACTTCGCTACGACTACCCGGTGTCGTTCGTCCGCCGGGAGCGGGAGTTCGCACCGCGGTGGGTCCGTGTCGACTACGTACCGTTAACTCCCGAGATGATCCCTGGAGACTGAGGTGTTCCTGAGCAAGCTCACCATCAATGTCCGATCCCGGGAGTTTCGGCGTGACTACGTCGATATCCACCAGATGCACCGCACCATCATGTCGGCTTTCCCTGCGGTGCTGGATGGGCGACCGGCTCGGCAGGCCCATGGGGTGCTGTGGCGGCTGGAGCCCACACGGCGAGGCTTCGAATTGTTGGTGCAAAGTTGCACTCGCCCGGACTGGTCGTCCTTCGTGAACGGTTATCTGGAGCGCCCAGCCCAGGTTCGCGAGATCGACCATGTCCTGAAGGTGATCCGGCCGGGGCGCAAACTAGCCTTTCGGCTGGTCGCTAACCCCACGCAAACGATCAACTCCGGTATCACCGGGCAGCGAGGCAAGCGGTTCGTGCATCGGAGACCGGACAAGCAGATTGAATGGCTGGTCCGTCAGGGAGAACGACATGGATTTGTGTTGCCACTTACCAGGGACGGGCAACCCGATGTCGCGCCCTCGCCGTGTCCGACGTTGCGAGGTCGTAAGGCGCCGGATGAGCACAAGTTGCCCCACGACCAGCCTGCCTCCCAACAGCCACACACGATCGTCATCGAGCCGGTCCGGTACGACGGACACCTAGTGATCACCGATCCCGAGGCATTCCAGCGGGCTTTGCTGACCGGGATCGGGCGGGCGAAGGCGTACGGCTGTGGCCTGCTGAGTCTGGCGCCCGCGCGTACCGTCGCCGTCAGGTGAGGGTCAACCGGTGGCACAGCCCTAAGGGGTGTCCTGAGTGAACTCTCGGGCGACCCGCTCAAGGTAGGTAAGGAACCGGGTCACCGCAGGCGGCTTGGTCCGTCCGGCGACGGTGGCGGCGAAGATCCGGCGGATCGACTCGTCGTCGGCGTGAAGACGAAGCAGTGTGATGTCGGCTGGGGTGCTGCGCGCGGCGAGGGCTGGGACCAGGGCGACACCGAGTCCAGCCGCGACGCAGCCGAGTTTGCCGGTCCAGTCGGCGGCGACGATGTCGATCCGGGGGTGGAAGCCGCTGGGGAGGCTGGCGCGCAGTAGGGTCTCCTCGGCGTTCGCTGACCCGACGATGAACGGGTCGTCGGCTAACTCTGACAGGCGTACCGTGTCCCGCCCGGCCAGACGGTGGTGACGCGGCACCGCCACCAGGAGCCGTTCGTCGAGCAGGTGATGCAGGTCGAAACGGGTGGGGTCGATCGCGGTCGCCGGGGATGAGGAGGAGCTGACCACGGCCACATCAGCGTCACCAGCGACCAGGCGCTCTAGCAACATGGGGGTACGTCCCTCCACAAGGGACAATGTGATGTTCGGGTGCGCGGCACGGAACGCGGCAAGCGCGCGGGGAACAAGCGCCGCGACGGCCGTCGGGAACGCGCCGACTCGTAACTGGCCACCACCTAAGCCGCGTAAGGTGTCCAGGTCGCGTCGGGCGGCCGTGAGCCGGTCAAGGATCGCCTCCGCGTGGGGGAGCAGGGTGCGTCCTTCTTCGGTCAGGACGACGCCTCGGGGTAGGCGGTCAAACAGGCGCGCCCCGATCTCGGCTTCCAACGCCGCGATCTGACGGGACACGGCCGACTGGGTGTAGCGCAGGCTACGGGCGGCGGTTGTGAATGAGCCGTGCCGTGCGACGGTGCGGAACACCTCTAACAGCTGGGTCTCCATTCCAGTCATGCTATGGCCGCATGGCAACAATGCGTGACATTCGCTAGTCGTATGTCGGCGTTGATCTTTAAGGTCGGGCCATGACGACTGTCGCGATCTTGGGCTGTGGTCGGATGGGCTCGGCGATCGCCCGTCGACTGCGGGCGACGGGGCATCAGGTGACGGTGTGGAACCGCACTCCCGCCGCCGCGGAGGCGCTGGCCGACGTGGGCGCCGCAGTCGCCGCGACACCAGCGGACGCCGTGGCCGACGCCGACCTGGTGATCACGATGGTGGCGGACGCTGCGGCGGTTCGGACCGTGCTGTTCGGCTCCGCTGACGCCGACGCTGCCCCTGCCGGGGACGCCACCGGTGCCGGTGACGGCTCCCCAAGCGGCTCCCTCAGTGACTCCACCGGGCAGGCAGCCGCGGTAGCTGCTCTGCGGCCCGGCGCGATTGTGGTGCAGATGTCGACGATCAGCCCAGACGAGACCGAACAGATCGCCACTCGGCTGCCTACGACCGCCTCTTTCCTCGACGCCCCGGTCGGCGGGAGCGTCAACGCCGTCGAAGCGGGCACGCTGACGATCTTCGCCGGTGGCTCGGACGCCGTCATTGAGCGGGCGGAGCCGGTCCTACGGCACCTGGGGACGATCCGCCGCTGCGGTCCTGTCGGCGCTGGAACGGCCATCAAGCTGGTCGTCAACACCGCGCTGGTCACCGCGCTCGGCGCGCTGCGTGACGCCTTGGCCGTCGCCGACGGGGTTGGGGTGGAGCAGGCGGTCGCGCTTGACGTGCTTGCAGCCGGGCCGTTGGGCGGCGCGGTCCGTCGGGCGACCGCGACGGGCGCGGCGTTCCCGATCTATCTGGCGGCCAAGGACGCCCGTCTCGCCCTCCGATACGCCTCAACCAGCGCCCCGGTGTTGGAAGCCGTGGCGCAGGCACTACAGGCCGCCGCTGACCAGGACGCCGACGTGGCGTCCCTGATCTCCCGGGAGAAGCAATGAACGTGACTTTGGAGAATCCGCCAGGCGTCGCCGCGCCGTTCGGCGACCGGTTTGCTCACGTCGCGCGTGTGGACACCGGTGACGGGGCGCTGCTGATCCTCTCCGGACAGGTCGCTGTCGACGACGCCGGTGAGGTGGTCGCACCGGGCGACGCCGGTGCTCAAGCGGAGCGCGTGTTCGAGATCATCGAGGACATTCTCGCCGCGTATGGTGCGTCGCTCAGCGACATCATCCACATCCGTACCTTCATGACCAACCTGGATGACCTGCCGGCCTACGCCGCGGTGCGGCGCAAGCTGTTCCCGGCCCCTCCGGCCACCGTCCCGCCTACCAGCACGACCGTGGAGGTCAGCCGGCTCTTCCTGCCCGGGGCGGTGTTGGAGGTGGAGGTGACGGCGGCGGTGCGGACCCAGGTGGCTGGGCAGCAGGGGTAGGCTACCCTGCTGGAACGCGCATCCTGACCGCACCACACCGTCGCTTTCACGCTTTCAGGTGCGTGGCTCACCTCAGGCCTGCGACGGCTCCTTGTTCGACTAATCCTTAGTCAACTACCTAATTCTTATTCGGCTAATACGTGCGATTTAACGCGGCGGGTGGCGCCTCATCGGCACCACCCGCCGCCTTTCGGTCAGCTGGCACATCCGGAGTCACCGGTCGGTTCACCGAACGCCACCACCGTCAGTACGATCTCGGTCGTCGGATCCGGGCGGCTACCTGGCGGTTCGGACTGCGCGATGACCACCCAGTTGCGGTCAATCCATTGCTGACGCCCCTGACCGGTGCCGTCGACGGAGCGAAGGCGGTAGAAGCCCGCATCCCGCAGGACGTCCTGCGCGGCCTGCAGATCCATGCATACAACGTTGGGGATGACCCCTTCGGTCACCTCCGGCGTGGTCGCGTTATCGGTCGGACGGGCTACCCATAGCGTGATCTCCGCATCGCGAGGCACGGCCGTCCCCGGCGGGGGATCTTGGGAGCGCACCACCCAGTTGTTGGGGTTGATCACGATTCGGTCCTGACCCGTGGCGTCCTCTGTGGAGATATCGAAGAACCCCAAGGACCACAGTGTCTGCTCCGCCTCGGGCAGGCGTACGCCGGTCAGATCCGGAATCGTGATCAGCTCCGGGGGTGATTCGGACACCCCTGGTTCCGTCGGATCCGCTTCTGTGGGTTCCGACGCCGGTGGTGTGGACAGGGAGGACGGGGTAGAGCCTGCCTGGGTGAAGCTCGACCTGAAATCAAAGGTACTGGAGCGGCCCAGGGTGAACGCGAAGCCACACAGCAGGAGCAGCCCAACGAAGCCGAGAACGAGCCCGGTGATCACTGCGCGGGGTGAGGCGAGGCTCATGGGGTCTCTCTTTCATGTTCCGTCCGCCGCCTGACCGGCCAACGCGAACGTGGACGCCGCGTGGCGGACGCACTCCGTTCAGAACCGTGACCGGTAGAAACCAAGAACCGGCGCGCATCAGCGCAGGAAGCCATACATTTCGGCTATCACGGACAGCGCCGTGGCGCCAGGCTGCTCGGAGCGTCTTATGCGATGGGGCGCTCACCTCAAGGCGCGACAGCGCGGTGAGCAGAGAGGAGAAAGGAGAGAAGGGGACGCGGTACGCGCGCCCGCGTACCGGATCCGGGCGATGGTGCGCCGCGCGGGTCCCGGGAATCAGGTGGCGGGAGAGAGGATCGCCACCAGGAAGTCCGAGTCTTCCTTAAACGGGCGCAGGTCCCACGTCGACAGCAGCACGTCCGGGACCAGACCGGCCGCCTCGACATCGGCGAGGAACTCCTGGAACGTGTATCCCCGCCCAGCCCCGAAGCCGATCACGATCCGGCCGCCGTCCCGCAGATGAGCCCGCATCCGCTCGAGCACCCTCCGGTGGGTGTTCGGGGCGAGGAAAGTCATCACATTGCCCGCGCACACGATGGCGTCGAAGCCGTCGGTGATGCCCTGGGCGGGCAGGTCGAGCTCGACTAGATCCCCGACCAGCCACCGTGGACCGGGATGATCCTCCTCGGCGGCCTGAATCAGGACCGGATCGATGTCCACCCCAACGACCTGGTGGCCGGCCCGGTGCAGGTAGCCGCCGACGCGGCCAGGCCCACAGCCGGCATCCAGAACACGCGAACCGCGCGGGAGCATGGCATCGATCAGGCGCGCTTCTCCAGAGAGATCGACACCCTCCCGCGCCATGGTGCGGAAGCGTTCGATGTACCACCGAGAGTGGTCTGGGTTCCGCGCCACCAGCTCAGCCCACTTGTTCATGCCTTCATGATCCGCCGCGCCGGTCGGATCTTCCGTGTCGCCCCAGGCGGTTGTCCTGAGCGATCGCCACTGGGCGTCCTCGGAGGACACCGGGGGCGACGGGAGTAGAGGAACGGGATCAGAGGAGGGGGAGGGGGACGCGGCCGGGCGTGGTTCCCGGTTTCGGGTCTTTATGGCCTTCCATATTTATGAGGTACGCGCTGGCCCAATGGCGGACGCGTTCGCCGCTAAAGTCCGTAGCGCCTCCCCGTCCAGCCTCATGATCTCGATCTCGTCGAGTCCACGCGCGTGGAGCCGCCGGTAGAAGCGCAGGGCCGGTTCGTTGGTTCGCAGCACCCACCACTCCAGACGGCCGCATCCGCGTTGCACTGCCAGGTTGGCCAGATGAGCGAGCAAGGCGCGCCCCAGGCCAGCGCCACGGTACTCGGGGCGGACATAGAGATCCTCCAGGTGGATACCGGGACGGCCGAGGACGGTGCTGTAGGTGGGGTAGAAGAGCGCGAAGCCCGCCGGCTCACTGTTGATCTCCGCCAGGACGGCCTCTGCGACCGCGGTGGGGCCAAACAAGGCATCCGCGACGTTGCCCGGCTGGGCGGTGACCTCACCGGGAAACTGCTCCGCTTCGGCGAGCTCGACGATGAAACGGTGAATCGTCTCAACGTCGTCGGGGCGGGCGGGTCTGATGAGCGGGGTAGTGAGCGTAGCGGAGGGCGGATGGTCACTCATGTGGGCATCCTGACCTAGCGATGAAGGCAGGGCGAAATGGTTATCTCGTTCACACTGTGACTGTGTTGCAAATCATATAACTCACGGTTATGTGTCGGTGACGATGTGTGATATCTGTGGTCGTTCTCTCCGGAATCCTGATCTGATTTCCGCTCTCACTGGCGCTGCACTGGAGACAAGGCAAGGCGATGAATGAGGCGCTGAGCTCTTACATCTACTGTGAGTGTTTGTCGGGGTGGGTGTGCTGGCGACGCTGATCGTTTTCTTGGGTCAGTCTGAGAGCGCGACTCTTACCCGGATCTTGCCTTCTTCGGCGCTCTGACCGACTACAGGGCAGGTTCTGGATAATGCTGAGCGGGTGAGCCGATCGTGACGAACTCCGCATCACAGAGCCGGCTGCGCCGTGGACGGATCGTCGATAGTTAACTATATTTGCGGGGAAGATTTATCTGAAACAGTGCTTCCTTCTCGGCGTGTTGGTTCAACCTGAGCCAGAAGGGTGACGTGGCCGACGCTCACAGTGATGATCTGGCCGTTGTCTGAGAATCCGCGAGAGCAATTCAGGAACCTCGCTTCGGCGTTGGCGGACGCATGGTTCAGAGAGGCCTTAAGAATCACAATGTGTTACGGAGATCGTAAGGGAACGCAGGGACAGCGGCGTGGGTTACGCTCAACCGCGCGAGAATGATCACGTAAGTGATTACGCTGGGTGAGGAGAAAGGGAGTCATAGCCTTCAATCTGGTCGCGGTTGGCGTGCTGACGTGGGCGTTGACCGCTGAACCGGTTGTACGGCGTACCGGGCCTATGGTGGCGACAGAATAGTGGGCCGGTATGCTCCCCTGGGCCGGTAAGAGAGCCCGTCGAGGCCCATAACGGTACTAACCGGTGGGGAGCGGTGATGCGACGATCGTGCGGATAACCTTCAGGATCGACTCTTCCCTCGACGGGCGTTGATCCAACTTGATCCGCTATTGATGTCTGGTGAACCGGTTCGAAAGTGTTCTCAGGCCGGCGTTGAAGCTACCGGACGCGGAATAAGTAATTACGTCACTGCACTGGGTAACGTCACGATTAGGTGAGAGGACGATAACTTTCGTGCGGTTGACTGTGATCTTTCTTCACACACCGCGATCTGCGGCGGGAACGCCGGATTGAGACCTGTAATGGGCCCGGACGGTGATCTATACCTCGCTTACCGGGTCAAGCGCGTCTCGTTAACGCGTATTACGGTGGATATAGAGGTGTCATTCAAGTCCAGCTAGGAGCGTGAGAGGCCTCATGACGGATGTCAAGCTCGACTACCGCGATGGACAGTTGTCGATGCCTGTGCGGGAGGCAGTCGAGGGAGCGTCCGGCATCCACGTCGGGTCGCTACTGAAAGAGACGTCATACGTCACCTATGACCCGGGGTTCGCCAACACAGCCGCATGCGAGTCTAAAATAACCTATATTGACGGAGATGCCGGGATTCTGCGTTATCGCGGATATCCGATCGAGCAGCTTGCGGAGAAGTCGACGTTTCTAGAGGTCTCCTATCTGCTGATCTACGGAGAGCTGCCCACCGCTGCCCAGCTGGACGAGTTCGCCGCTCGGATTCGTGAGCATACTTTGCTGCACGAGAACATGAGTCGGTTTTTCGACGTCTTCCCGCGCGATGCCCATCCGATGCCGATACTGTCCTCCGCGGTGAACGCGCTGTCCACCTTCTACCAGGACAGCCTCGACCCCTCCGACGAGGAGCAGGTAGAGCTGTCGACGATCCGTCTGATGGCGAAGCTGCCGACGATCGCCGCCTACGCCTACAAACACTCGATCGGTCAACCGCGGCTGTACCCAGACAACTCCCTGGGGTACGTAGAGAACTTCCTACGTCTGACCTTCGGCGTGCCCGCGGAGCCCTACCAGGTCGACCCGCTTCACGCCCGGGTCTTAGACATGCTGTTCATCCTGCACGCCGACCACGAGCAGAACTGCTCCACCTCGACCGTCCGGCTGGTCGGCTCCAGCCAGGCCAACCTGTACGCGTCGATCGCGTCAGGGATCAACGCCCTGTTCGGCCCGCTGCACGGCGGCGCCAACCAGGCGGTCCTGGAGATGCTGCAGCGCATCCACGAGGACGGCGGTGACGTCAACGCCTTCGTGCGTCGGGTGAAGAACCGCGAAAAGGGCGTGAAGCTCATGGGCTTCGGGCACCGCGTGTACAAGAACTACGACCCGCGTGCGGCGATCGTTAAACAGGCGGCGCAGGACGTTCTGGGGCGCATGGCCAAACCCGACCCGCTGCTGGACCTGGCGATGCGGCTGGAAGAGATCGCGCTGGCCGACGATTACTTCATCTCTCGGCGTCTGTACCCAAATGTGGATTTTTACACCGGATTGATCTACAAGGCGCTGGGTTTCCCCACCACGATGTTCACCGTGCTGTTCGCACTGGGACGGCTGCCTGGCTGGATCGCCCAGTGGCGGGAGGGCGCTCGTGATCCGCAGACCAAGATCGGGCGGCCGCGTCAGATCTACGTTGGCGCCACCAAGCGCGACTACGTCCCCATTGATCAACGCTGAGCCTCCCCGGCTGGGGCCCTGTCGAACGACTCCTAGGCGTACACCGCATCGACCGCCGGTTTTGGGATGTCCCGAGCCGGCGGTCATCTTTACGGGGCGGCATGGGGTGACCTGACGGGTTGGCCGACGCGTGTCTGCTTCACGCTCCGACCGGGGGCGCTGACCAATAGCGGGCTGACCAGGAGGACAGATGCGCAGCCGCGGCAGCGGGCAGCCACACCGTCGAGGTAAGACCTGGCGCGGGCCTGACCGGCGACGCGGGCGTACGCCGCTGGTCGGTCGTGTCGTCGCCTTCAGACCGCCCTCTGGTTCGGGGTGTCCACATCCTGGTCCCTAGGGGGCCGCCCGATGGCCTCCGTAGGACACGAGCCATCCCCACCGGACACCTATAGTGCGATGTATATATGCGTTGGCTTCAATTCCCAAGTGTCGAAAGCTCGGAGGACACACCCTGGGCTGACTTGACAATGGGTGGATCATGGTCGGATGCGTCCGCTGGTAGCCTCTGCTGCGCTTGTGCTTCTGCTTGTGCTATCCGCCTGCGTCCCGCCGCCGCCAAACGGGAGCCAGCCCACCGTCCCCAGTCAGGAAACAAGCGTCACTATCAATCCGAATGCCCCGACTTCCTGGGCCTATCAGTTACAGGGGTACGCCAACGGTGGACTGGAGGAGTTAGCCGCGTCCCCGCATCAATTAGTCGTGATCGATCTAGCGCGAGACGGTGGCGCCGACTACTTCACGCGTGACGAGATCGCCGCATTGCAAGCCGCCGGCAAGACGGTTCTGGCCTATATCGAGATCGCTGCTATCGCGGAGCAACGCCCAGAGTACCCCTCGGTGCCTCGTGACCTGATCCTCAACAGCTGGCCCGGCTGGCCAGGGGAGTACTTCGTGCAGTACTGGAATGAGCGCTGGTGGGAGGTGGCGCTGCACCCCCGTATCACTCAGGCCCTGGCGGCGGGGTTTGACGGCCTCTATCTAGATGCGACCGTCGCGTACGCAGAGATCGACCTGGAATTACTGAGAGGGGAAACACGGGTGAGTTTAGGGCGCGCGATGGTGGGATTAATCGCGCGGATCAGCTCCTATGCCAAACTCCAGAATCCGGAATTTATTATCGTGCCGCAGAACGCGCCGGAGCTCCGGGGGTACCCCGGCTATATTGAGGCGATCGATGGTATTGGGATGGAGGAATTGTTCTTCTTGGCCACCGACCAGCCGTGTGACGCCGATTGGTGCGAGGAGAATTTGGAGCATGTCAGAGCACTGCGGAATGCCGGGAAACTAGTGCTCGCGGTGGACTACGCCGATGCGTCAGAGAACAGAGCGGCCGCCTGCGCGCGCTACGCCGAGGAAGGGTTCGCCGGATACGTAGGTCCGGTCGAGCTTAACGAGCTCCGTCCCCCGTGCCCGTGACGCGCTATCCCGCGGGATCGGCGACGACCTGAACCCGTGGGTTCCACCACGTACAACACCTCGTCGACCCTGTGGTTACTCACCGCGGCTCCGTGGCGTCAGCGGAGAGGGCCCGCCGTGCCGCTCCACCCCGCCACCAGGGTGCGCGGTCGCCTCCGTCACAGGGGCTGAGCCCGCTGCAGCTGTCCATATCGGACACCACACCCCGGGCCAGGTACGCTTCGGCACCGCATGTCAACAAGCGGAAAGCCAAGCGACGAGGACAGGGACGCCGATCGGAGTACGCGCGGTCAGCCCACGCAGGAAGCGCGCCTGCGGGAGACGCGCCGGCGTTTTGCCAGGTCAGAGTGAATGAGCACCAGACGAGCACCGCCCGGAGGTCACCGCCTCCACAGGCGGTGTAGGCGATGTGAAGGCGCCGCTTTATTCCCACGTACTGACGTGACGCGCCGTGACATCAGAGGCGTGATTCGAAGGGACTGTCGGCGGGAATCCGCGGAAACGACCAGGATTTTAAGGTACGCCCGAGGGTAGGAGCGTTGGAACCCCGCTTCAACCCACCGTAACCCTGAATTTTCCTTTGATTTTCTATCGCTAGTCTTCTGCTACAGGTGCGCGCCCTCGATCCTTAGGGTTCCACGGTCGTACCGCCCCCGATACCGGCTTCGCCGGGTCGCCGTGGGATGTAAGGTCGAGGGCGCGCAATGTTCTGAGCGGAACCGCAATCACCTATTAAGGTGGAGACGTAACCGGCGAAGCGGCTTACGATTGACGCCTAAGGAGACGTTAGTGCGACTCGGTATCCATGTGATTGCCTTCAACGTTGAAGGTGGTACCGCCGAGGTCGGCCCCGAATTGGCCCGTATCGCTCAAGCGGCTGAAGCAGCGGGCGTCGGTTGGCTGTCAGTCATGGATCACTACTTCCAGATGGAGCACGTAGCTCCGGCGGAAGATCCCATGCTGGAGGGGTATACGACGCTGGGCTACCTGGCCGCGCATACCTCGTCGGTGCGGTTGGGACTGTTGGTGACCGGCGTTACCTATCGCCACCCGGGTCTGCTCGCCAAGATTGTTTCCACCCTGGATGTGTTGTCTGGTGGGCGAGCTCAGTTGGGGATCGGCGCCGCCTGGTACGAGCGGGAACACCGCGGATTGGGAGTCCCGTTCCCGCCGGTCGCCGAGCGGTTTGAGCGGCTGGAAGAAACCCTGCGCATCTGCCTGCAGATGTGGGACCCGGACAACAACGGCCCCTTCCAGGGGAAGCATTACCAGCTCGCGGAGACGGTGTGCTCGCCGCTGCCGTTAAGCAAGCCGCGGCCGCCGATCCTCATCGGGGGCGGGGGTGAGCGTAAGACGCTGCGGCTGGTCGCCAAGTACGCCGATATGTGCAACCTGTTCGCCACCTCCCCTGAGGAAGTCGGCCGCAAGCTGGACATTCTGCGGCAGCACTGCGATGAGGTGGGGCGTGACGAGGCGAGCATCCGCAAGACCATCCTGTACACCACTCCGGTGCAGATCGGCGATGACCTCGACACCTTCGTCGCTGAGATGGCTTCCTACGCCAAGCTCGGTGTGGACGCTGTCATGTTGATAGCGCGTGGGGAGCGTCCATCGGCTTGGGTTGAGCAGGTGGCCGCCCCGCTGGTGCCGAAACTGGCCGAGCTGCCGACGGCGTGACCACACCCCTACCGTCGACGCATCTGCCCTGCGTAGATTGTCCAATCTAGACAGATAGCGTCGTATCGTCACCGGCCGGCTTGCATCTCCTTGCCGGCCGGTCTGTTTCTTCTCGTTCTTCTCGTCCGCGCGCTTTTCGGAATCTGATCGGCGCTGTCCATTTCGGAGTGATACTGGCCATACACGATACGTATAGATATCTGTAAAACTTTTGTCGATCCTGTCGTTACACAACGCGAGCGCGGTACCTGTGGCCGGACCGCCGAAGGGAGGAGCAGGGGATGAGGCGCCGGTACGCCGTCACCGGCCGGCTTCGGATACTCGCTGGCACCGCTGTCGCGACACTGGCCGTAGCCGTGACCGCGCCATTGCCCGCCGCGTCGGCGGCCGCGTCCACCCCCATCGCCGAACCGGGGGAGATCCTCGGCGCGGACACCTCACATGCGGTACCCGGCAGCTACATCGTGGTGCTCAGGGAACCCGATGGCATGAACCGAAACGCGGCCGAGATCAACCGGGCCGCGGCGGAGCTCACCAGGCGGTACGGCGGGGAGGTGACGCACCACTACACCACGGCCTTGGCGGGCTTCGCGGTCCGGGCCACCGCCGAGCAGGCGCGGCGTCTGGCCGCCGATCCAGCGGTCGCCTACGTCGAACAGGATCAGGTCATCCGAGTCGACGGCACTCAGATCGACCCACCCTCGTGGGGCCTGGACCGGGTGGACCAAGTCGATCTGCCGCTGGATGACTCCTACACCTATCCGGACTCGTCCGGTGCAGGCGTACACGTGTACATCGTGGACACGGGGATCCGGCTGACCCACCATGACTTCGGAGGCCGCGCGATCAGCGGGATCGACCTGGTCGACGGGGAGGCCGCCGATGACTGCAACGGTCACGGCACACACGTCGCCGGCACCGTCGGTGGGACCGAGTACGGGATAGCCAAGCAGGTCACGCTGGTAGCCGTTCGCGTCTTCGACTGCATGGGGACGGGGGACCTGTCGGTGGTGCTGGCGGCGGTCGACTGGATCACCGCCAATGCGGTGCACCCGGCGGTAGTCAACATGAGCCTGGGCTACAACGTCCCCGACCGGGATCCAGAAGGCAGCCTGCAGGCGGCCGTGACCGCCTCAATCGCGACCGGCATTACATACGTGGTCTCCGCCGGCAACCTCAACGGCGATGCCTGTGACCGGACCCCGGCGCGGACCCCTGAGGCGATCACCGTAGCGGCCTCACAGGCCAATGACGGCAGCTGGCCCAGCTCCAACCAGGGCCCCTGTGTTGATCTGTTCGCCCCTGGAGCATCCATCCTCTCCGCCGGCCACATGGACGACACCGAGGTGCGAAGTCGAAGCGGCACCTCGATGGCGGCTCCCCACGTGGCCGGTGTCGCGGCTTTGCTGCTGGCGGAGAACCAGACCTGGGACCCACAACAGGTCCGCGACGCCATCGTCGCTGACGCCGTACCCGACACCCTCACCTGGATCGATCCCAACACGGTGAACCTGCTGCTGCGTGTGCCGCCACCGCTGTGATGGGCCGGTGGAGCGCCTGGTGGCTGTTACGCCGGGCGCTCCACCGGACAGGCCACGGTTATGGGATTCCGAGCAGGTGGTCTCGGCGTTCAGCTCGAGCCGCGGGGGCGTCATGAACCACAGAACCGTCACGAGCTGCGGAAGTGGCCGATATCAGAGGGGCACGGACCGGAGGACGACACGCCTCGGGCGTACAGCTGGCACCGGAGGCGTCGTCGCGCAAGGCGGGACCGTCACCGGTGAGCAGGTAGCGAGCGTAGACACCCAGCAACTCCAGCCGCATCCGTTCCGTCGTGGACCCCGCCGCCGGCCACAGGGCCAGCGCGCGCTCGGCGAGCGTCAGGGCCCGTTTGACGGCGCCGCGCCGTATCAGTCCCCGTGCCGCCGCCGCGAGCGCATCGCATCCCGCGACCCGATATGGTTCGGCATCCCCGTTTCGGGCTTGCTCCAACTCAGCTGCGACCAGCCAGTGACGGGCTCGCTCCTCATCCACCTCCGGGTTGGCCGGAACGTCCAAACCAGACAGTCCAAGTGCGACTGTGGCGTCCAGCCACTCAGCCGCGCTCAGGTGGTATTTGAGCCGGTCGGCACGGGACAGGCGCGCGTATGTCACCTGCTGCACCACCGGCTGGGTGAAGGCGTACTCGACCTGACCAGGAATCGTCGAACGGGGACGCCGGACGAGCAGGTTCCACTGGGCCAGCCGATGCAGGGAAGCGGTCACCTGGTCGGTGGGGACCTGTTCCTCTGCGGTGTCCAGCAACGCGGCCACCGCGTCGGGCCAGACGGCATCCCCCAGCACCGCCGCTGCCCTCAAGACAGCCATGTCGACGGGAGACAGCCGGTCCAACTGCGCCGCGACGATCCGCGCCACCCGTTCGGGGACCGCGCCGTCGACAAAGCCCTGTTCGGTCACCATGGTGACGTACTCCTCGGCGTATCCCGGCAGCCCTGCCACCAGCGGCTGCAGGCGGACGATCAGATCCAGCGGTTGCCCCGCGTGGCGCAGCAGGTTCTCCAAGAGCCGGTTGGTCAACGCCGGGCTCAGAGGCTGCAGCGTCAGCACGTGGCCCAACGGGCGTACCTGCTCCTCGGGGCGGCTGGTGACCAGGATCGCCAACCGTACCGGCCGGGGGTACGCCCGGGCCGCCAGGAACAGATCCTGGATGAACCGCACCGTGGCCGGGTGGGTACGGTGCAGGTCCTCGAACACCAGCACCAGGGGATGCCGGGCTGCGACCTCCAGCACCAGGCGGCGCCAGGCCCACATCATCGTGTCGGGCACCGTGGTGAACCCCGCGGTCGTGTGGAGCAGAGGTATCAGGGCGCCGAGGATGACCGCGCGCTCCGCCGACGGAAACAGACTCTCCACCATCGCCATCAGGCGGTGCCGGACGGTGGCCGGGTCATCACCGGTCAGGATCCCCGCATGCCGGGCGATCATCTCCGCCAACGGCCCGTACGGTCCGCTGGCGGGGGAGCAGTGCCCGAACCACCACCGGGCAGGCAGTGCGCTGGTACGCCGAGCAGCCTCCCGGATCAGCCGGGACTTTCCAACCCCGGCGACCCCGCGGACGGTCACCAGGCACGGGACACCGGTGCGTATCGCCCGGGTGACCTGCGCGGTGAGGTCAGCGATCTCCCGGGCCCGCCCCACCAGCTGCCCGTCGTCGGAGCCGATGTGCGCCGGTCGGCGAGGTTCCCGGGCCCGCCAGATCGGAGTCCGGTCCCGCTTACCCGCCAGCTGCACCGGCGGCAGCTCCTGGTAGTCGATCAGGGAGTCGGTGATGCGGCGGGTGGCGGCCGTGACGACGACGGTGCCGGGGGTGGCGACGGCCTGCAGCCGTGCGGCGGTGTTGACCACATCACCGGTCACGAACCACTGACCGCCATCCCAGGCCGTGGTGAGGTCCACCACCGCTTCCCCGGTGGCCACCCCGACCCGCACCCGCAGGGGCGCCCCGTCCGGAAACCGGATACCGGTCACCGCTTCCTGGATCTCCAGACCGGCCCGAACCGCTCGGTAGGCGTCATCCTCCTGACACCGGGGCACCCCGAACACCGCGACCACGGCGTCCCCGATGTACTTCTCGATCACGCCATCCCAGCGGTGGATGACCGACGCGACGGTCCGGAAGTAGATCTCCTGGAGCGCCCGAACCTCCTCCGGGTCCTGCAACTCGGTGAAGGCGGTGAAGCCCTGAATGTCGGCGAAGAGCACACTGATGACGCGTCGTTGAAGGCGAAAAGCCAGAGGCGTCAGGAAAAAGCCGCGCTGCTGGCAGCAACGGCAGTGGTGCGTCTGCCCGGTCATGTCAAGACTGTGGGCGACGACCTGTCCCGACTCTGAGTGATGGATGTCCCGGAACGACAGGCCGTTTGGGCGCAGATTCAGGATTCAATTGAGGATGCCTGCCTCCCGAGCCATCAGAGCCGCCTGGAGCCGGTCGGTGACCCCTAGCTTTGTAAACACCGCCGACAGCTGGTTACGGATCGTTTTCTCCGCCACTCCGAGCCGTCGAGCGATCTGGGCGTTGTTGTCGCCCTGCGCTAACCGCGCCAGAATGTCCCGCTCTCGGTTGGTCAGTTGGTCGAACGGCGGTGGGAGATGAGCCGGAGCCCGACGCAGCACGGTCACCAAGGCCGACCCGATCCGCGGCCCCAGCACGATACCGCCGCCGGCGACCGTCCGCAGGGCGTCCACCACGGTGTCAGGTTCGGTGTCTTTCAATAGGTAGCCGCGGGCCCCCACCCGCAGCGCGCGCTCCACCAAGTCTTCGTCGTCACTCAAGGTCAGTATCAGGACATTGGCCTCCGGGTGCCCGGTCAGGATTCGACGCGTGGCCTCGATACCGTCGCCGTCAGGCAAAGTAATGTCCATAGCGACGACATCCACCCGGCGGGTGATGGCTTCCCTGACCGCCTCGGCGACGGTCGAGGCCTCCACCACCTCCTCGACCCAGGCCTCGCCTTCCAACATTGCTCGCATTCCCCGTCGTACTACGGGGTGATCGTCCACGACTAGGATTCGCCGGGTCTGCACGTTCCACCTCGCCGATACGCGTGGTTCGCCGTGCTCCATTCTCAGGGGTCGTGTCACGGGCCGGTAGTCTTTTACCCCACCTGGTTACCCGTCCGGTGACGTACGGTGAACACGACGAGGGGAAGGGTGGACAGCCCCGGCTATGACTGCGGCTCTGTTGTCCGGGGAAGAGGTAACTCCACTTTGACCTTGGTGCCGTGAGGCTCCACCGAGGTGATCAAACAGTTGCCGCCCAGTTCCAGGGCCCGTTCCCGCATGGACTGCAAACCCACCCCGGAGCGCCCCGAGGAGTCCGGGTTGATCCCGATGCCGTCATCGACCACTTCGATGCTCAGAGAGCGGGCTCGCTCGATGGTGATGACGCAGGTGCGGGCCTGGGCATGGCGGGCGGTGTTGTTTAAGGCCTCGGACACGATCCGGTAGGCGGCCACCTCGATCGCGGCCGGCAGGCCAGTCAGGGCGTCGCTGACCTTCAGCTCCACCGTTAACTCCTGCTTGTTGAAGCGTCGACACGCGGACCGCAGCGCGGCCTCCAGGCCACCGTCCAGCTCGGGTGGCCGTAACTGGTCCACCAGCTGGCGTACCTCCTGGGTACACAGGCGCAGATCCTTCGCGATGCCGTCGAGGATCTGACGGACCCGCTCAGGGTCATGCGCGGACTTGCGGGCCGCATGGACCTGCATCGACATGCCGGTCAGGGTGGGGCCGACCCCGTCATGCAGATCCCGCCGTAGGCGGCGGCGCTCCTCCTCACGGGCCATGATGAGCCGTTCCCGGGAGGTCTGCAGGTCCCGGAACAGTTGGGTCGCCTCCGCGGCGACCGCGGCGTGCAACGCCACGCTGCTTAACAGGCGGCGTTCTCGTGGGGTGAACTTGCCGCCGACGGTGCGGGGCGCGACCAGCAGACGCCCGATCAGCTCCCCGTGCGCCACCATGTCGAATGAGTCGACGGTGGGCGGTTCGCTCTTGCCGTACTCGGCGAAGCGGCGCGGGCCTTCGGACTCGTAGATCTCGACCGCGACGTAGGGCACCTGGAGAGAGTGGGCGATGGTGCTTGTCAACAGCGGCAGGACCGCCTGAGGCTCCACGGTCTGGCGAAGAAGATCCCCCAGGCGGGAGATGACCCGGTAGGGGTCGTCGCTGTCTCCGTAGAGCAGATGGTTGACCCCGCGTTGGACCTGGCTGCGGACCGGTTCGAAGGCCACCGCGATCAGTCCAGTGGCTACCAGGGAGGAGTTGGAGGCGTCACTGTCGAACAGCAGGTCACGCAGCAGCGCCACGATCGCCACGAAACCGACGATCACCAGCAGGGTCATGGTCACCCATACCAAGGTGCGGTTGATGATCTGGTCCAGCTCGTACAGCCGGTAACGCAGGACCGCGACGGTCATGGCGATCGGCACCGTCACCGCGGCTATCAACCAGGCGCCGGACAGTCCCAACGCGTCCAGGGACAGCGTCAACAACAGTAAGACTCCCGCCAGAAGCAGACACGCCAGCTGCTGCCGGGTATCGCCGTCCGCGCGCCGCCACCGCGACCACAGGGAGACGAGGACCATCACCAGACCGAGCAGGGACAGCAGCGCAGACCATCGGCCGATCTGGTACGCCACCAGCGCCCAACCGGTCACCACACGGTTTGTGGTGGTCAGCAGGGTACGCGGGTACTCCAGGGCGGCCAGGGCCAGTCCGACAGCGCCGAGCCCGATCAGGGCGGTGATGAAGACGGCGACGGGGAGCCACCGTCGGGACGGCAGACGCCCGTCAGGGAAGAACAACAGAGACAGGAAGATCAACCCCAACGGCGGCCACCACAGCCATTGGCTGAGCCAGGCCAGGGGGAGCCACCCTGACCAACTCGCCGCCATGACCCCCAACGCGGAGATCACCCCCGCCGCCGTCATCAAGCGGCCCACGGGGTGCCCAGGGGCGCCGGTCAGCAGCAGCGTGCCCATGACCGTGAAAGCCACCCCGATCACCGCTCCGATACCGCTGGTGGTCAACGACACCGCTTCGGGATCGGTCAGTTGACCGACGATCACCAAAACCGCGATGACCGCCGCCGCAGTGAACGCGGCGATCCGTCTGGGAGAGCCCAGGGAAGAACGAGTGAAGGGCATGAAGACTCCAAGCGATAACTGACGATGGTCGAGGTGGCTTTCGGGTTCAGTGGGCTATGAGGTTGTGCCACCAGCTGCCGGTATGGAGCTGGGCGATCTCACCGAGCCCAGGAATGGACGGGCCGTGGGTGCCTCCAGGCAGAGAACCGTGGCCGAAGTCTGGATCCAGGATGGTGTAGCACTCCTCCAGACTCTGGTCTTTGATCTCAGGGAGCCGGTTCAGCCATGTTTCTCGGGTACCACGGGGAATCGCCGACTGCGCCAGGTTCTGCTCCAAGGTCTCCCTGATGGCCTGAATAGCTGTCCGCAGCCGATTCCGTACCGCCTCTGGATCGGCCTTCTCAGTGCTCTCCTGTAGTCCCACCAAATAGGACTCATCGTTGAGCACTGGCAGCAGCCGCACACCGCGGACGTCGAACAGCTCGATGCTGTCCGGAGAGTCAGCGCGGACCTGCGCTTGGATCATGCTCTTCAGGTCGGGGTAGACGTGCAGCCAGGAGTTGTCGCTGGCGATGACGAAGATGTTCTCGACAGGGAGATCCTGGTAGTCCTGTGCGCCGGACGGGATCATCCATGTCTCCTCTCGCTATAGCGTGATCAGAGGTCATGTCGACCCCCCGGGTTTACCAACGCCTACGGCCGTGGCCGTCGGCGAGGAGCGAACGGTGTTCCGGAGGTGCGGCGACAGCCTGTCAGCATCTTCGAACGACATCTGTCCTTAGGGCGTCAGACTTTTGTCCCGCGTCCGCGAAAAACCTCGTTTTGTCAGCGACTTGACAGTCCAAAGTGGAGCAATGAGAGAGGGGGAACGGGTGCTCCTGAGCCCGGAGGTGCCCTCGGGGCGACCACATGCGCCCGTGAACGCAGAGGGCAGAGGACGGCGCTGGCGGTGCGGGCGGGCGTACCCCATCCGGGGAATGGGGGATCACATCCGGGGGATACATGATGCAGCCCGCCGTCCCTGGTGGTGTTGGACGGCGGGCCGGAGAGAGGGACGGGGTCAGCAGGGCGGGTGTCGGCCCGGACCCCGTGGAGGCGGCGTCACCTCACCGGTGTCGCCTGCTCAGATGACGGGGTGGTGGGGGTCAGACACGGAGGCGCGGGCAGAAAGCGCCGCCCGTGCCGCCCGCTCCCGCTGCTGCTGAGCCCAGGTGCTGCCGTTGACGGCAGAGGTGTCGGTGGCGAACACCCCGGTCGCCCACGCCGCGGCGTCGGCCATCTGATCGAGCACCGTGCGGTTGACGTTGCCCAGGTTGTCACATGCCTGGTGGTAGCAGGGGTCGAACGCCTCACCGGCGGTTCCGCCGTAGATGGCGGCCTGCTCAGCGGTCTTCCGCTCCTCAGCGCCGGTGAACAGACCACCCGACGGGATGCCCACCTCGATGAATGGGCCGTAGTCGGAACGGCCGGTGAAGTCAGTGCCTTCGTACGCCAGGGAGCGCCTGTCGAAGTAGTCCTCAAAGACGTCCTCGATCTGCGCCGAGCCGTACGGGCCAGGGCCGGCACCCACCCCGTCGCTGTCGTCACCGTCGTAGATGAAGCGTACGTAGTTCGGGGAACCGATCATGTCGAAGTTGAGGTACAGCGCGATGTCCAGCTGCTCCTCAAAGGACAGCTGGGACACGTAGTACTCCGAGCCGAGCAGGCCGTTCTCCTCGGCTCCCCAGAACGCGAACCGCACCGCGTTGCGAGGACGCTGGTTCGCCAACTGGAGCGCGATCTCCAGCAGCGCGGCCGAACCACTGCCGTTGTCGTTGATCCCGGGGCCGTCCTGCACACCGTCCAGATGGGCGCCCAGCATCACGACATTGTCGGTCCGTCCGGTGCGGGTCTGCGCGATGACGTTACGGGTGGTCCGCTCCTCCTGGAGGATCCGGAGTCCGAAGTGGACAGTCACGGAGTCGCTCTGAGCGTCCGCGGCCAAGGTCTCACCCTCGCCTCGGGTCAGACCCGCCACGGGGATGCTCACCAGGTTCGGCTCACCGAGGGTGCCATTGAGCGGGGCGTTGAGGTCGGCGTCGTTGTTGTAGATCAGAACCCCCACCGCGCCGGCTGCTTCGGCGTTGATGGCCTTCTGAGCGAACGTGCAGCTACCGCGGAAGATCAGGACCACGGTGCCGGCGTACGAGCCATCCTGGAAGTCCTCGGCCTCACAACCGGGAGTGGCATCCACCGGAAGCACGCTTAAGGGAGCGTGAAGCCCACCCTCGGGAGCGCTGCCCGAGTAGGTCATGGGGATGGGGTTGAAGGTACGCGCGACTGGTGCCGTCTGGTGCAGCTCGTTCTCCAGGACCTCTTCATAGACGAAGGGGAATTCCTGGTAGCTGACGTGGTAGCCCGCCCGCTGCAGCAGGTTGTACACGTACTCGGCGGAGGCGTCGTACCCCGAAGTACCGGCCGCCCGGTTTCCGTCGTTCTGGTGGGCGATGCGTTGGAACGCCACCAGGTGGCGGTTGATGTTGTTCACGCTGACGTGCCGGACCAGATGGTCCGCCAACCGGGGAGGGGGCGCTGCGGACGCCGGAGTGGCGACCCCAACCGCAGCCGTCAGCGCTGTCACGGACAGCACCGTTGCCAGACAACGCCGGAGAAGTGGTCGATACATAGCTCTCCCTGAATCGCACCGGCTGCTCGGAAATGAGCGTAACGGGCAAGAGTCTGACGGTTCGTTGTGGCAACGGCAAGAAGGAACTGTGATGTAGGCGTAAATCTTCTTAGGTGGAAAGCCAGAAAAGCAGCTTAGGAGTGGAACCGGCGGAAAGGGAGTTGATCTAACGAGAGAAAATGGTTAGAGAGCACGAGTCAAACATTTAACTCTATCAATCCTATGGTGTCAATAGCGTGACAAGACTGGATAGCTCCTCGCGCTGCGGTGTCCTTTAGATTATTCCTATCTGACCCGCTCTTCTCTGTTGGTCATGAAGTTAGTGATACATCGTGGAGCGAGGTATTCGAGAAATTCATGAGCGGTGCGGTAATGGGGGGTCGGCAGGGTTGATCACCCCAGGCGCCCGGGTACGCGAGATGCCAACAGCGGTGGGCGGACGATTCTTGGTACACATAGCGCGTGCGTTATCCGGAGAACGGGGTACGCGCGGTCCGGGACTTGAGAGTGCTGCCGATCGCCGCCGACCGTCTTCTTGTCATCGCCTGTGATTCCCTCGGCGGGATCGGAGAGAAACCACATGACGCGTACCGGGCCGACGCCGCCACCTGCGGTCACTTCGCAATGCGCGTACCCCTGCTGGAGGTGATCGCCTCCGGTGCCACGCCGGTGTTGGCGATCGACACCCTCAGCGTGGAAGCCGAACCGACCGGGCGCCGGATCACCGCGGCGATGCGGGAGTTGCTTGCCGAGGTGGGGTTGACCGACCCCGCGGCCCTGACCGGCAGCACAGAGGAGAACGTGCCGACGGTTCAGACCGGGATCGGGGTCACGGTGCTCGGGTTCGCGCACCCTGATCACTTCCGCCCGGGGCGCGCCCAGGCGGGAGACACGATCCTCCTGGTTGGGCTGCCGCTGTCCGCGCCCACCCATCACCTCTACCCCGGTCACCCGGGTCAGGTCAGCCTCGCTGAGGTGCGCCGGATCGGTGAGATGCCGCAGGTCCACGACATCCTGCCGGTCGGGTCCCGCGGGGTCGGATACGAACTGAAGGAACTGGCGGCCAGCGCCGGCCTGACCGCCGTCCTCGAACCGGAGATCACGGTGGACCTCGCCGCGTCCGGCGGGCCGGCCAGTTGCGTCTTGGTGGCGTGCGACGACGCCGATGGGGCGGTGCAGGAGACGGTACGCGCGATGCGGCGTGACCTGCCGGTGAGCGTCGTGGCTCGCCTCGTCGAGCCGGCCGTCTGACCGTCCGTTTCAGAAACGGCCCGTCACGGCCGGAAACGGATCGTCCACGTATGAGCGCCACGGAACGGCGGTCTCGGTGGGATACCGCCGTGAAACCTGTCTGTGTACCCAACGGTCGCGGCCGTACTCCAAAGATTTGCTTTTAGGTACTTGATCGCCTCTATTTCAGCATGCGAAGGTAATGCCACCCATGACCGGATGACACCGACATAAACGTCTGGTGCCCGACATCCGGTTTTTCCGACCTGGAACCCCGGTTCGCAGAACGGCCCACGAGGCCTGGCTGAAGGAGGTGCCATGACGGTGAGGCGGTGGCGGCTTAGACGAACCGCGAGTGTCCTGGTGGCGCTCGTGATGGGCGTCGGAGGGGCGTTGGTGGTCGCGACCCCGGCGTACGCGGCCCCGGCTTACGTCGCGCTCGGGGACTCCTACTCCTCAGGGCTGGGGACTCGTTCGTACTACTCAGACAGCGGCAGCTGTTACCGCTCCCAGTACGCGTATCCGGTGTTGGTCGCGGCGCGCTTGGGCGCCACTTTGACCTTCGCGGCCTGTTCCGGAGCCCGGGTCAGTGACGTGTTGAACCAGCAGCTGGGCAGCCTCAACGCCAGCACCGCCTACGTGACGGTCTCGGTGGGAGGCAACGACGCCGGCTTCGCCGATGTGATCACTCAGTGCGCACTGCCGTGGCCGGCCACCTGCGACAGTCACATCGCCAACGCCAACAACTACATCCGCAACACCCTGCCCGGCAGCTTGAACACCCTCTACTCGCGAATCCGCGAACGCGCCCCCAACGCGCGAGTGGTGGTCGTCGGGTACCCCCGGTTGTTCAACGGGGAGCAGTGCAATGTCCTGGCGCGCATCGACCCCAATGAACAGGCGGCGCTGAACGCCACGGCCGACCTGCTCGCCACGACGATCTCCGCCCGCGCAGCCGCGTACGGTTTCCGCTTCGTCGATGCTCGCCCGGCCTTCACCGGCCACGCGATCTGCGACGACGTGGAGTGGATCAACGGACTGTCCTATCCGTTGTCGGAGTCCTATCACCCCAACCGTGCCGGGCATACCGGCTACGCCTCCATTGTGGAGCCGGCCTTGCGGGCCGCCGTCGCCGTGGCCGACGCTGAGGCCATAGTCTGATTCGGTCTGATTTGGACAGACGATGAGGGCGGGTTGCCGCAGCCCGCCCTCCAGAGTCGGAGCCGCCACCCACCGCCACCGACCCAGGTGTGGTACGCCGGGACACGTCGATGTCAGAGCCAAGAGGCGACGCGTGAACCACGGGCAACGCGACATCGGCCGCGTGATACCAGCGCCCATGTCGGGCGACTGCCAGGCGATGAGGGGGCACAGCTGGCGACCCCATGAGCTCGATGTCACAGAAACAACGTTTTTAGATGAGAAATCCCGATCCATAGGCGGGGCGTCATCGACGCGACAAACGTTGACGAATCTTTTGAAGTGTTAATGAATTCCGTGCGACGTTGATGATCCTCAATGATCCTCGCGGTGCTTCTTTCCCCAGGCAGCCTCTCGTCCCTGGACACGGTCGATCGGTGGGCGTGGCGTTACGGGCAGGCGCAAACGTAAGACCGCGAGCGTAAGACGGCGATCGTCAGGGCCGTCCCACGGACGTGGCCGGCCGTCGTGTCCGCCACGCAGAGAAAACACTAGTACGCCACACGCGGCGTGCCGCAGATCAATGGTCAATGTCAGTCATGGTCGCTGAGGGGCCATGACGTGCCCTGATCCGCCTGACCGGTTGACGAACCAGGAACGGATCCCTACGACACCAGCTCATGGCTCCTCAACCAACCAGGCGATGACGCATTACCGCGGTGGGGGGTGTCGGCGTAGCCGAAACACATCCAACAACGCCGCGACTCCCGGCATCGGGCTGGAGCGCCGAGCGCGATGGGAGGAGATCACGCGGTCAACGGCGGTCTCCTCCTCAGGAACCGGGCCATGGGTGGCTGGCACACGGCGATGCAACGCCATCGGCGCCAGCCATGAGACCCCGTCCGGCGTCGGCGCGGTGTGCCCGGTACGCGTCTCCCGCCGGGCGCCAGACAACTCCAAAAGCAGCTCCCACGCGTTGGGGCGTGCAGCAGGGTCCTTCAGCAGCGCCTTCTCGATCAGGCCATACAACGACGGACTCACCCCGGTCAGATCCGGCGGGTCATGAACGATGCGGTACGCCACCGTGGTCGGTGACCCCTCCCCGAAGGGGTGCCGTCCGGTGTTCGCGTAGGCCATCAGACAGCCCCACGCGAAGATGTCCGCGGCGGGGGTGAGCGGGCCACCGGTGAACAGTTCAGGGGCGGTCCAGGCGGCCGTACCGATGACGGTCCCGGTCTGGGTGAGTCCAGAGGTGGAGTCCAAGGCGCGGGCGATACCGAAATCGATGACCCGGACCCCGGAGACGGACAGGATCACGTTGCCGGGTTTGAGGTCACGGTGTACCAGCCCAGCGGCGTGAATCGCGGCGAGAGCGGTGGCCACCCCCACCGCGATGCCCTCGACGGTCGAGTCCGGCAGCGCCGGATGCGTCTCGATCAGTTGAGCCAGGGACGTGCCTTGGATGTACTCGCTCACCAGATACGGCCGGCCGGCCTCCTCCCCATGGTCGAGGATCCGTGCGGTGCAAAACGGCGCTACCCGGCGCGCCAAGGTGATCTCGTCGGCGAAGCGGATCCGGAAGTCCGCGTCTACTGCGAGCTGCGGATGCATCATCTTGACGGCGACCAAAGCGCCGTCTTCGGCGCGTCCCAAGTACACCTTGCCCATGCCGCCGCAGCCCAGGCGTCCCAGCAGTGGGTAACCCCCTACCTGGGTCGGGTCGTCGGGCAGGAGCCTCTCCACGCCGGCGGGAAGAACATCCTGATAATCGTCCACGCGGGCATCGTGTTGATTCTCGACACTCGAGCCCTGCTGATCGCTGACGTGCGCAGTAGCCATCCCCGGGCCTCCTGACCGTCGCGCTGTCATCCCCCCGTCGTCCGCCCGTAGACCTTGGTCAGATGCGTGCCTGCGGTGCGCGGACGAAATCCATTCTGGTTTGTTCCCCGGGCGCTGACGTTCATTCCCGCCACATTGTGGCGCTATTGAGATTAGCGGCGTATCAGGACAAGCATGAAGAAACTGGATCGGTCAGAGTGGGCTCAGAGGGCATGGGTAGGCTCTATGAACATGCGGCGCCTCTTGACACCGAAGTGGCTTGCGCTGCATGCCGCCGCGTTAGTGCTGGTGGTGGCGTTCCTCGCGCTGGGCGTGTGGCAGTGGCATCGCGCTGGCCAAGGCAGCTATCGCAGCCTGGCGTACGCCTTGGAGTGGCCGGCATTCGCCGCCTTCGTGATCTTCGTATGGATTCGGGAGGCCCGCAGCGCCCTCCGGGCGGCCGCGACCGACCAGACAGACAAGCGCACGGCCACCGACTCCGCCGCGGCGTCATCGGCGGGCTCCGCTCAGACGGAGAAGGCAAAGGCCACAGAGCAGAAGCCGGGGCAGCTGGACATCGACATCCCGGTGTACACGCCGCCGGACACCGTGGTGGATGACGACCCCGAGCTTGCCGCGTACAACCAGTACCTGGCCCGGTTGAACATGCAGGCCCAGGGGCGGGAATGACAGGAAAGCCGAGGGCGGGTGTCGCTCGACAGGGTGGGCGTGACCATCACCGAGCAGGACGAGTGTGGGGACGATGACCGACGGAACGCAGAAGGCGCTGGGCCGGTACCGCCTGATCGCCTACGTGGTGGGGGTGGTACTGGTGCTGTTAACGGTGGTGGCGATGCCGTTGAAGTACCTGGCCGATCAGCCGGAGCTGGTGTCGATCATCGGACCGGTGCACGGTTTCCTCTACATGGTGTACCTGGCCCTCACCGCTGACCTGGCGCGGCGCGCCCGCTGGTCGCTCGGGAAGACCGTGCTGATCTTGCTCGCCGGCACCGTGCCGTTTGTGTCATTCGTGGCTGAGCGGCGCGTAACCGAAGAGATGCGGACCGTCACCGCCGCCTGAGTGTCGCCACCGCTTGACCGTCACGACCGCCTGACACGACCCAGGAGAGCCGCCGCGACGGTGAAGCCTATGTGGCGTGTCGGTGGGGTGCGGCGGCGCCGGACGATGATGGGCGGCGTAGCCGGGGGAGGGGCGGAGCCGGTAGGCGGGGCCGGACACAGCACCACGCTGCCGGTCTGATCGATCAGATCGGCGTCTTTCTCGTCACGCCAGACGCCGCCGGTGGCCAGATACCGGAACCGGTGCGTCCCCGGCCCGACGCGGACCGACACACGCCGCAGGCCATCCGGGCCGAGGGTGAGCGTGTGACGACCCGGCTCCCAACCGTTGAAGGTGCCGACGACACTGACATCACCGGGTGGGTCGTCGGGCGGCAGGATGAACGTCAGCTCGATCTCGCCGCTCTCCAGCGGCCTCCGGATGAGCATGTGTCTCCTCCTCGGGGGGTGTAGACGCACATTCAGTAACACGTCTGTCCCCCTTCGCGCAGGAGAATCGCGGATTTCGACCTTTTTGTGCGGGTCGCAAGTGGGGAGGAGCGCGGCGAGAGGCCCCAGATACGACAACCGCCTCCTCGGCCTGCTGGCACGGGGAGGCGGCGCGGGGTCGCTGTGCGTGTCGCCTCTCGGCGAGTGGCGCAACGCGGCTCCAGCCGAACGGTATTCCGCGAAGGCAATAGGGTGAGGCCCGGGGACACTGGGCACAGCGACCGCCACGTACAACCATAGGGGTCTGGCCGGTATTCCTCACTATTTGTGACCCACGCCACCGTCCTCACAGGAGAAATGCCTGGTCACGGACCTGCGGGTCGCAGGAGAGGACTGTTCAGCTCGTCACCGCAGCCACGGCTTCCGGGATCGGGGTGTCGCCGGCCACCAGCTCCAGCAACAGGCCGCGCGGCATGGGAGTGGTCAGCAGGGCCGCGAGGACCTCGGCCACATCCTGCCGATCCACCGGCCCACGGGGCACCGGTGGTGGTTGCAGCCGCACCCGTCCGGTGGGTTGGTCGTTGGTGAGGCGGCCTGGGCGAACGATCACCCAGTCCAAGTCCCGGCGACGCAGGTCAGCCTCGGAGGCCGCCTTCGCCCGCAGATACACCGAGAACACGTCATCCCCGTCCCCCACCTGATCCACACCCATGGAGCTGATCAACAGATAGCCGCGTACCCCGGTCTGTTCGCAGGCGTCGGCCAGCAGCGCCGCTCCGGCCCGGTCCATCGTCTCCTTCCGAGCCGCACCGCTGCCGGGGCCGGCACCCGCGGCGAACACCACCGCGTCCGCGCCCGCCACCGCCGCCGCAACCTGCTGGACTGAGGTGTGCTCCAGATCGCAGACCACCGGCTCGGCCCCGGTGGCCCGCACGTCGTCGGCGTGGGCGGGGTTACGGATCAACCCCACTACCTGATCTCCGCGCGCCGCCAGGAGACGCTCCAACCGCAGCGCGATCTGTCCATGACCCCCCGCGATCACTATGCGCATGGGCCCACCCTACGACTGGGAAAGCGACATCCGTGAGGACACGGACCCGATGAGCGCCTCGTCGGTCTGATAGGGCCATAGCGTGATACGCGCTGCTTGGTGCACCAGCATTGGGTATCCGTACCGGGCGGCCGTGGTGGGGAGACGACGCCGGATATCCCATACTCGACACCATTTTTCAGCCTATGGGACCGTGGTTCCCTCAGAGCCGGAGAATCTGCTAGCGTCAGCGCCGTGCACGCGCGACTCATCTCTTCGTGGTGGTGGCCCGCCGGATAGGCGGCCACTTGAGCGCGCGTACCCGCAGTCATCACGCGACGGCCGCCTCGCCGGGGCGGCCGTCAGCGTCTGATCTGCGTTCCTTCCTCGGCGAGTCGGCAAGGAAGGAACGGACATGACGCAGATCGAGGTCCCTGGGCAACCCGCCACCCCCGAAGCGTCCGGATCATCCGGCGACGCCACCGGTACGCCCATGCGCCTGCTGGAGGCGCTGGCCGCGCCCGAGCCGCCCCCCTTCGCGATCCTGCGTCGCAACATCGGGCCCGGCATCGAGCTGCTCATCGGTGAGCTGGTCGACGTTCCCCGACTGGCCGATATCCCGCTTCCGGAGCCTCGCCCGGGGGAGCCTGGCCCACGTGTCCTGGCGCTGGTACCGCATCGGCAGGTGGCCGAACGGGGGTTCGTCTGCCACGACGACGGTGCGCCGCTGCGCTGCCTGGTGGTCACCGAGTACGCGGTGATCGACCTGGAGACGCTGAACCGCGTCTTCCCCGCCCTGGGGGTGACGATCCACGACGGCGAATTCGATATCGACGATGAGGCGTACGCGGCGATCGTCAAACGGGTCGTGGCTGACGAGATCGGCAAAGGGGAGGGCGCCAACTTCGTGATCCGTCGGGACTACACGGCCCGGATCGGATTCGACACAAACCCCCGGCCTCAGAACGTCACGACCGCGCAGGTGGCGGTGGAGCTGTTCACTCGGCTGTGCCGACACGAGCAGGGCGCCTACTGGACCTTCGCGGTGCACGCCGGGGACATCACGCTGGTCGGTGCCACTCCGGAGCGGCACGTCACGATGCCCGGGGACGGCACCGTCCTGATGAACCCGATCAGCGGCACCTACCGTTACCCGCCAGAGGGCCCCACCATCGACGATCTGCTGCGGTTCCTCGACGACCCCAAGGAGACCGAGGAGCTGTACATGGTGGTCGATGAGGAACTGAAGATGATGAGCACCATTTGCCCGGACGGCGGGCAGGTGCTCGGCCCCTACCTGAAGCCGATGCGGCATTTGGCGCACACCGAGTATGTGCTCGCCGGCCGAGGCGACGCCGATCCCCGCACGGTCCTGCGGGAGACGATGTTCGCCGCTACCGTGACCGGTTCCCCGGTGGAGAACGCCTGCCGCGTGATCACCCGCTATGAGGCCACCGGCCGCGGGTACTACGGCGCCGCCTTGGCGTTGTTCGGTGAGAACGAAGCGGGGCAGCGCACCCTGGACTCTCCGATCGTGCTGCGGGCCGCCCAGCTCGAGCCGGGGGGCATGGTGCGGGTGAGGGTGGGGGCCACCCTGGTCCGCCACTCTGACCCGTGGGCCGAGGTCGCCGAGACCCACGCCAAGGCCGCTGGGATCCTGACCGCACTGGGGGTACGCCCGAAGCAGGAGCGGGCCGACACCCCCACCCCCACACAGGTCTCACCGGAGGTGGTGGCGGGATGGGCCAACGATCCCCGGGTGACCCGGGCGTTGGCGGCGCGTAACGAGCACCTCGCGGCGTTCTGGCTCCAGCCGCGACCCGCCGCGCACGAACCGGAGCGGGGGCCGTTCACCGGGCACCGCGCCCTGATCATCGACGCTGAGGACGCCTGGACACAGATGCTGGCCCATCTGCTGCGGCGGCTCGGTCTGGAGGTGACCGTTCAGCGGTGGAACACCGTCGAGCCTGCGGCGGATGAGGCCGTGCACCGGGCGTACCACCTGATGGTGGGTGGGCCCGGACCGGGTGACCCCCGCGATCTGACCGACCCCCGTATGGCGCGGCTGCGGGCCCTGATAGCCGCGCGGCTGGCGGCGGGGGCCCCGTTACTGGCGGTGTGCCTGAGTCACCAGATCCTGGCGGATCTGTTGGGGTTCCCGCTGGTGGCCCGGGAGCAGCCGTACCAGGGGACGCAGCGGGAGATCGAGCTGTTCGGTCGACGGGCCCGGGTCGGCTTCTACAACACCTTCACCGCTATGGCCTCGGGGATGTCGGGGCGCGCCGTAGCGGACCAGCTGGTGAACGGACGGTCGGTTCAGGTCGCGGCCGATCCCGTCACCGGGGAGGTGTACGCGGTCCGCGGACGCGGATTCGCCGGGGTGCAGTTCCACCTGGAGTCGGTGTTGTCCCCGGACGGGGTGGAGTTGACCACCGAGCTCCTCACCGAACTGCTGGCTCCTTTCCGTACCTCCTAGGAGCGGTTCTGGTCCCGTCGCTCGGTCTGTGACGGGGCGGGGCAGGAGAGCACGCTCTGGTGACATGAGGGCGCCGACCGTCGCTTTCCCTGGTGGCCATGGACGCTCCGTGGCCACCAGGGGCGACTGGGCGTGGGGACGGTGCACGGCGGACGTCCTACAGAGGGTGTACGCGATGGGGGAAGCCACCGGGGCCTGCGACGGTGCGCGTACATCGAAAGCATCACCGACGGCTCGCGCCCAGGCACGACGCTTGAGGCGGTTTCGCCGCTGACGATGGGCTGGACAGGGGCAACAGGCTGGCAGGCGGTCGCCCGCGACCGGAGCGCAGAACCAGCAGGGGCGGGATATCAGTGGCGAGCGATCTGTTACATACGTCGAGCACCCACCAGATCCGTCACGAGGAGTGCGCAGAGCCTAAGCGGCTGCCGTTGCTGGATGTGCTGCGAGGAGTGGCGATCTTGGGGACGCTCGCCACCAACATCTGGATCTTCACCTTCCCAGGTGGGGAATGGGGCTTCCTGAACGATCCGCACAGCATGGCTCCCCTTGCGGGGGAGGGAAGCTCGATCGGGGAGGTGATCGAGGCCGGTTTCCGGTTCCTGGCCAACGGCAAGTCCTTGGCGTTGCTGACGATCCTGTTTGGGGTTGGCCTCGCCATCCAGTACCGCTCAGCTCAGCGTCATGGACAGTCCTGGCCGGGGCGTTATCCGCGGCGGGCAGCGCTGCTGTTCGTCGAAGGCAGCCTGCACTTTGTGCTGATTTTCGGCTTCGATGTGTTGATGGGGTACGCGGTGACCGCGCTTTTGGTGGCGTGGCTGCTGAGTCGGTCACAGCGTGTTCAGAAGGTCGTGATGTGGACCGCGGGTGGGCTGCACCTGACGTTGATGTCACTGCTGGCGCTCACCCTGGTCACCGCACCGGAGGAGGCGACATCCGGCACTCCGCAGCCCGTCAACACCGATCAGGGGTACCTGGAACAGGTGGGATACCGGCTGGACAACCTTCTGGTGTTCCGCCTGGAGCCGATCATCACCTTCGGCATGCTGGTGTTCCTGTTCCTGCTGGGGGTGCGGCTGTTCCGTGCGGGCGCGTTCGATGACGATGAGCGGGGCCGTCGGCTGCGTCGCCGGATGCTGTGGTGGGGTCTGGGAGTGGGGCTCCCCCTCAACGCTCTGACCACAATGGCCGGACCGGATCTGTTCACTGTGGACCGGTACGTGGTGCCTCCCCTGGTGGCGCTCGGTCTCATCGGACTGATCGGCACTGTGATGGACCGGGTACGCCGACCCGGCCCGCTGACCCGCGGTCTGACCAGCGTCGGGCGTACCGCTCTGTCCTGCTACGTGACGCAGAACCTGGTGTGCCTGCTGGTCTGCTCCAGCTTCGGACTGGGGTTTGCGGTCCGGTTCGCCGACGTACGCCCCTGGGCAACGCTGGGGCTGTGGGTCGCCGTCTGCGTCACCATGCTGGGCGCGGCGACGCTGTGGCTGCGACGCTTCTCCTACGGACCTCTTGAGACGGCCCAGCGGTGGGTACTCGCCCACTGGCCCGAGCGACGCCGCACCCGGACGGCGTGACGACAAGACGAAAGACGACAAGAGACGAGAGCAGTGCGGCGTCGATGCCTGATGGGCTGGTGGAAGGCCCATACGCGTGACGCGTATGCACGTGATACGGCGGACTCCGGGTGGCCTTGAGACGCCTGATCGTTCCACGATTCAACGAGCGGGGTAGGTTCTGGCTATGCCGACTGGCGATTGGCTGCGTCGCCTGGCTGCGGACCGGGACCGGCTGGATCGGGGGAGCACGGCCCAACGGGTCGCCGACGTGTTGCGGGACCACATCACCGAGGGGACATTTCCGCCGGGCACCCGTCTGAATGAGGAGACGCTCCGGTCAGCGTTGGGGGTGTCGCGCAACACGCTGCGGGAGGCGTTCCGGTTGCTCGCGCACGACGGGCTGCTGACCCACGAACTGAACCGTGGCGTCTTCGTGCGGACTCTCTCTGTGGCCGATATCCGTGACCTGTATCTGATGCGACGGATGCTGGAGGGGGCGGCGATACGGGTGCCGGTCGCATTGGATCAGGTCCTGCCGCAGGCCGGTAGTGCTGTGGTGGCGGCCGAGGAGGCAGCGGCGCGTGGGCACTGGTCGGACGTGGCCGCTGCGGATGTGGCGTTCCATCAAGCATTGGCCGATCTGGCGGGCAGCCCACGGGTGAGCGAGGCGACGCGACGGCTGCTGGCCGAGTCACAGTTGGCGTTCCAGATGGTTTCCGACCAGATGGTTTCCGATCGACGGCGGCTTCACGAGCCGTGTGTAGCGGCGAACCGTGACCTGCATCGGCTGCTGAGCGCTGGGCGGATCGCAGAGGCCGCGACCGTGCTGGAGGAGACACTCACCGGGGCAGAGAGGCGGCTCCTCGCCGCGTACCCAAGCTCTTTGACCAAGTCCTCTGCCCAAGCCCACTGAATGCCCGTCTGGACGGCCAAGGCTGCCTGAGCAGGGCAAACGGCGATCGGTTCGTTCTGTCCCCGAGCCCGCCAGTCAGTCAGAAAACATGATTAAGCCGAACAGTGAGACGAACTTGCATGGGTGAGCTTTGAGAAGCATGATCCAACGATCATGTGGGAGCGCTCCCAGCCAGGTGGGTAGCCGAACGGATCCGCATCCTCGTCAGGAGGCCCGATGCCCTTAGTGCCGCCACATCGGACAGCCGGCTGGTCGCTTTCCCGCCGGACACTGCTGCGAACCGCCGGCGCGGCGTCCATGGCTGGGCTGCTCGGCTCGTCCGTGACCGGCTGTGGCGGTGCTGAAGAACCCCAATCCGGGGCGGACACGCTCGGGCTGACGTTCCCGGAGAACTTCACCTGGGGCGCCGCGACCTCCGCGTACCAAATCGAAGGCGCCGCCACGGAGGACGGTCGAGGACCGTCTATTTGGGACACGTTCAGCCACACCCCAGGGCGAGTACGCGGCGGCGACACCGGAGATGTCGCCGCTGACCACTATCACCGCTGGGAGAGCGACCTGGATCTGATGGCCGAGCTGGAACTGGCCAGCTATCGGTTCTCCATCTCGTGGCCACGCGTGTTGCCCGAGGGCAGAGGACAGATCAACCAGGCGGGCCTGGATTTCTACCAGCGGCTCGTCGACGGCCTGCTGGAGCGGGGCATCACGCCCGTGGTGACCTTGTTCCACTGGGATCTGCCTCAGGCGCTGGAGGATCTCGGCGGTTGGCTGTCACGGGACACCGCCGGATACTTCGCCGACTACGCCACCGTGCTGGTCGAGGCGCTCGGAGATCGAGTCTCCACCTGGCTCACGCTCAACGAACCCAAGACCGTCGTCATCGTCGGGTATCAGGCGGGTATTCACGCCCCTGGGCGCCGCGACCGCGCCGAGTCCTACATCGCGATGCACCACCTGATGCTCGCCCACGGCCTGGGGGTTCAGGCCCTTCGAGCCGGAAGCAGCCAGAGCCGGATCGGACCAGCCCTGAATCTCACCGTCGTCTATCCCGCCGATGATTCCCCGGAAGTCGAGGCCCAGGCTGAGCGGGTCGACGGATTCGAGAATCGTCTATACCTGGATCCGGTGCTGCGCGGCGCGTACCCCGAGGACACCCTCGACGAGATCACGCAGATTAGCCCTATGGTCGATCAGATCCACGACGGGGATCTGGAGGTGATCTCGACCCCGATCGACGTGCTAGCCGTGCAGTACTACAACCCCACCTACGTTGACGCCAACGGCGAGCGGGTCACCCGGCACCCCACCTCTGAAGCCTCCTGGCAGCAGATCCACCCCGACGGGCTTTATGACGTGCTCACTCGAGTGACCCGCGACTACGGGGACATCCCGTTGCTCATTACTGAGAACGGGGTTCCCACCCCCGATGCCGTCACCGCCGACGGTACGGTCGACGACCCCGACCGCATCACGTTTCTGCGGTCCCACCTCGCCGCGGCGCATCGCGCCATCGCCGACGGCGTACCCCTGGAGGGGTACCACGTGTGGTCGCTGCTGGACAACTTTGAGTGGGCCGAGGGGTACTCGCAGCGCTGGGGCATCGTCTATGTCGACTTCGACGACCAACGCCGCATCCCGAAGGCCAGCGCGGAGTGGTACCGCGACGTGATCCGCCGAAACGGAATCTGACCGCCGTTTCGGATAGAGAGGTGGGACATGTGCGATAGAGAAGATCGTGAAAATGAAGAATCATGAGCCGATGAAGCTGACGCCCTATTAATCGGAGGTCGATGCTGCCGTCTAAGAGGAATGTGAATTTATGGAAGGTGTCCACCGATACATTTCTATCTGTTTATGAGTGCTCAAGGCGTCGGTCGTCGATGGTGTGGATAGCGGGCCGTGCCTCAGGTGGTCGGATTCGCGACAGACAAGCATGATAGGGCGGAGAACGGGATAAAGCTGAAGGGGTGCTTCGTAAGAAGGGCGTAGCAGATCAGCATCCTGTTCGCTGCCATGCGTACCGAATGCAACCGACGTAGTGACTCATGCCTCGTGGTGCCCCCGGTAACCAGGAAGATAGCCCTTGGAGGAAAGCGTCGTTTCACCCCGGATAGGGAGGAAGTCCTCTAGGTTAGTCATGAGGACTTTGTTCTGATACGCGACGCTCTCATCGATTGTCGTGCTTACGGGGGGGTGTACATGCGAGGAAAAGTCTGGTCAGCGGTGGCCGCTACCGCGCTGGGGCTGGCGGCGGGTATGCCGGTGACGGCGGGCGCCGCCAGTGCGCAGGATGGGCTTGAAACCGCGCAGCCGGTCGAGCAGAGCGTGGAGTTCGTGGTCCGACGTACCGTCCTGACGGTTCCCGATGTTCCGACGGTCGGCACCACCTTTATCGCCGGGGGCGACCTGTTCGATAGCACTGACACCACCCGGGTTGGTGAAGCGTTTTCGCAATGCATGGTCGTCGAGGTGGGGACAGAGGTGCAGCCGCGCTTCACCGCGTCCTGCAGCACCGTTTTCCGCTTGAGTGAGGGCGATTTGTTCTTGTCGAGCCTGCGGGAGTACTCACCCGGCCGGGCGGGCTTTGCCGGCGCCGACGTCGCGGTCATCGGGGGTACCGGGGAATACGCCACAGCCCAGGGCGACGGCACAGCGACGCGCCTCGATGAAACCCCGGTCGCTTACCGTTACGTCCTCAACCTGAGTCTTTGAGTCGGCGGCGGGCCGCTTGGTCACTGGGGAGGGTTTGAGAGCGCCGGTGTGGGCGTGATGGCGGGAAGCGCGGCGTGACCGCCCGCCTTCCCGCCATCGACCGTCTGCCAGAGGAAAGGGTCGCGGGAGCCGGACCGACGCTTCAGAAGGTTTCCGCGATCTGCGTATTACGCAGCACGACGAGCTGATCTGGCGCCTCTACTCATACGACGCGTACCCACATTGAGGACGTATCGTTTCGGCGCGTATTGCCGCGGGGTTGACGAATGTCTCTGGCGCGACGCATCGCATGAGAAAGGCGACTCTGCCGTCGGATAGGTGGTGTCCCATATATCCGTATTTGTGGGACTGTCGGTCTCGGCCTGATGACAATATTCTTCAGCTACCGCTGATCTGGTGACTAAAACCGCCAGCGGTCGCCACGCTCGCCCCGACACACGGAAGGGGATCGTCATGGCCGACCACACCCCCCGCTTTGATCGGCGCCGGCTGCTGAAGTCCGGCCTGGGAGTCGCCACCGCCGCCACCGCGGCCAGCCTCGGTAGCGGGGCACTTCTGTCGGGCACCGCGCACGCCACCACCGAAGATCCCTTCGGTTTCATCATCGACTGTGATTCGTGGGGCGCCCGGCCGCCGAGTAGCCCGTTGGTGATGAACCACCGCACTACTCGGAAGATCATCATTCATCACACCGCGTACCCCAACTCCACCGACTATTCCCTGGAACAGGCGATCTGGTTAGCCCGGGATATCCAGAACCTGCACATGGACACCAACGGCTGGTCAGACACCGGGCAGCATTTCACAATCAGCCGCGGTGGATACGTTCTCGAGGGCCGGCACCGCAGCCTGGAAGGCCTGATCAGCGGCACCAGTCAGGTGACAGCCGCGCATTGTCCGGGGATGAACACGCAGGCCATCGGGATCGAAAACGAGGGGACCTACATCACCGAGACCCCCACACCGCAACTGTTGGATTCACTGGTGCAGCTGTGTGTGACGATCTGCCGACAGTACGGGCTGCACGCACACAATATGTTCGGCCACTGGGATTTCCGGCACACTCAGTGCCCCGGTATCGCCTTCTATCGATTGTTCCCGGAATTGCGACGCCGAGTCGCGGTGGGCCTAGGAACGCGGTTCCGTGACGTGCCCCGCCGTACCTGGCCGGACGTCTACTCCAGCGTCTCCGGACCGGTGGTGGCGGTGGCGCAGTACCTGCTGCGCGCCCAGGGCTACCTCCATCTGCCGACCACCGGAATCTTTACACCGGAGACCGTGGAGGCGGTTCAGGACTGGCAGTCCCGCAACGGGTTTGAGGTATCCATCGACGGCACCATGACCGACCCGACCTGGGAGAGCCTGGCGCCTCACCTTGACCGGCGTTCCCACGGGGAGGCCGTCAGCGCTCTGCAGTACATCTTGGGCCTGAAGGGGTACGCGGTGAGCGTCACGGGCGAGTACGACCGCGCCACCACGCGGGCCGTCAAAGAGCTTCAACGGCTGCACAACCTGCCGCCCCGCGGCACCGTGGACACCAGCACGTGGTGCGCGGTGGTGGGAGGCATCGTCCATGAGGAGTTCCGCGGCGTCCTGCGGTAACGGATAACAATCGCCGACGATCGCGTGGGTCGGCCCGCGGCGGGAAAGCGCCGGCAGCTCCAAAGGCGCCACCGTAGATATCTGTGGTGGCCGGGATGCGGTGCGGTGTTGCTGGGCCGAGCCACGCGATACGGTGACGCCGCCGTCCACAATGATGATCATGACTGATGTCGAGATCCGCCGCGCCACCGCCACCGACGTTCCCGCCATCGTCGCTCTCCTCGCGGATGATCCTCTGGGAGCCACCCGTGAGAACCCCGACGACATGACCGAGTACCTACGGGCCTTCCGGGACATTGATGCTGACCCGCATCAGACGCTGGTGGTGGCCGAGCGGGAGGGGGAGGTCGTGGGCACCCTGCAGCTGACGATTATCCCTGGGCTGTCCCGGCAGGGCACCACCCGTGCGCTCATCGAAGCGGTGCGGGTACGCAGCGACCAGCGCGGCGTGGGTCTGGGGGCGCACCTGATGCAGTGGGCCGTGGATGAGGCGCGCCGTCGGGGATGCCGCATGGTCCAACTCACCTCGGATCGCAGCCGAGTCGACGCCCACCGGTTCTACCATCGTTTGGGATTCCAGGACACCCATCTGGGTTTCAAACTTATGCTCTGACATCCCGCCCACATATTGCGGGAATCCGCATTCTTCGCCTACGGTCTTCGTGGAGCTATTGCGCTTTTCCTTACCGGGATCGCGTGTTGTCATGGCGCCCCTTGGGTCAGGGGCGCTGATATTCACCGCCAATGGCGTCGACATTTTCGCCATTGGTTTCGAATGTTTCGCATTGCTGTGGCGACAATTGCAGCGCGATCCGAAAGACGGGAAAACAGGTCATGAGACGTATGTTCCCACGCTCCCGGCTGACGCTCATTCTGGGAACCGGCTTATGTCTTCTCTTCGTACCTGTGGCCGCCGTGCTGACCACCACCAGTGCAGCCGGCTCATCACCGACCCTGTATGAGGCTGAGGACGCCACCCTCACCGGAGTAACGGTCGAGAGTTCCATGCCGGGCTTCAGCGGCTCCGGTTATGTCACCGGATTTGACGAAAGCACCGATGAGGTCACTTTCACTATCCTCGACAGCCCAGGTGGATTGCACGACCTGACGATCCGGTACGCCACACCCTACGGACAAAAGCACGCCACGCTGCTGCTGAACGGCTCGGGCATGGGCGAGGTAGTGCTCACCGAGGTTGAGGGGTGGGCGACCGTGGCCGCTGGCCGGTTGAATCTGCGACCGGGCGAGAACACGGTGACGATCCGCAGTAACTGGGGTTGGTACCACATCGACGCGATCACTGTGGCGCCGTCCCCAGAACCCCCGCCGCACCAGGTGACCGCGGACCTGGCCAACCCCAACGCGTCGCCCTCGACACGGGCGCTGATGCGCTACCTGGTTGACCACTATGGCCGCAACATCCTCTCCGGTCAGCAGGACTACGAAAGCATTGAATGGCTCAGGGGCAATGTGGGCCGTCTGCCGGCGATCGCCGGGTTGGACATGATGGATTACTCACCCAGCCGGGTGGAGCGCGGCGCTACCTCCCGAGAGGTGGAGAACGCTATCGACTGGGACGCCCGCGGCGGCATCGTCACCTTCTGCTGGCACTGGAACGCGCCCACCGGACTGATTGACGAGCCCGGTCGGGAATGGTGGCGTGGCTTCTACACCGACGCGACCACATTCAACGTCGCGGAAGCGCTGGCCGACCCCACCTCCACCGAGTATCAGCTGTTGCTCCGTGACATGGACGCCATCGCCGCTCAGCTGCAGCGGCTGGAGGACGCTGACGTCCCGGTACTGTGGCGCCCGTTGCACGAGGCCGAGGGTGGCTGGTTCTGGTGGGGTGCTCACGGGCCGGAGCCGGCGCGGCAGCTGTGGCGGTTGATGTTTGACCGGTTCACCAACTACCACCACCTGGACAACCTGATCTGGGTGTGGAACTCCGCCTCCCCCGAGTGGTATCCCGGCGATGACGTCGTGGACATCGTCAGCTCCGACCACTACCCGCCGGTGGGGGACCACGGCCCGCTCAGCGGGGCCTATCAGCGCCTGGTGGAGCTCGGCGGTGACCGCAAACTAGTGGCGCTGACCGAGACCGGGTCGATCCCCGACCCGGATGAACTGATCGCCTACCGCGCCGACTGGAGCTGGTTCGTCACCTGGAGCGGCTCGTTCATCGAGGACGGTCAGTACAACCCGCTGGACTTCCTGCAGCGGGTCTACAACCACCCCTACGTCATCACGCTCGACGAACTCGAGGACTTCAAGAACTGGCCCGACACGACGCCGAGTGGACCGCCTAGTTCACCGAGCGAGTCACCCACGGCAGAACCCACCGACAGCGTCCCGCCCATCAGCGGGTCCCCATCCCAGCCGGTGAAGGGGTGCAGCGTCACCTACCGGATCATTATCCAGTGGCCTGGTGGTTTCCACGGTGAGGTCATTGTGACCAACACCGGAAGCGTCCCGATCGATGGCTGGACGGTGCAGTGGGCCTTCACCGACGGTCAGACGATCACCCACATCTGGAACGCCACGCTCACGAGTACCTCTCCGGTGACGGTGCAGAGCGTGGCGTACAACAGTCGGCTGGACCCCTCGGCTAGCACCACGTTCGGGTTCCTGGGCACCTACCAAGGCGCCAACAGCGTGCCGGCCGTGATCTGTATCGCGAGCTGAGCCATCCCAGGGCGCGCGGGACCGGCATACGGGCTGAGCGATCCCGCGCGTCCGGTTCTCCCACCCGCGTACCTCACCGCCGGTCCGCTAGGCGGTGGGGTACGCCCAGGCCGCTTACTGCGGCTCGCCGCGCAGCAGCGCGCGGACCCGCATCAGGGCGAAGCCCAGCAGATTCAGACCCCGCCATTGGCTCGGATCGGTGGCGCGTGGATCGCTGTCTCTCAAGCCGATTCCCCAGATCCGGTCCCGTGGACTGGCCTCCACCAGGACCCGTTCGCCGGTATCGAGCAGGTAGCGGCGCAGGTCGGGGTGCTGGCCGAACTTGGCGAGATTGCCCTCAACCACGATCCCGTACCGTTGCGCCTCCCACACCTCCTGCTCGAACCCGCGTACCTGACGCCCCAGGGCCTTGGCCCGACTAGGGTGCGTGGCACGCAGGATCCGGTCGGCCATGTCGTGGTCGTTGAACAGCGTCGCCTTCCGCCACATCATGTAGTGCTCGGCGGTGGGGAAGCGCACACCGTCAACAGTGAAATCAGCCGGCCACCACTGGCTTAAGCAGCCGGCTCCAACGCCGCCGTCACGCGGCGGTCGATGCCCCCAGAAAAACAGGAATTCGACCGTCCCGCCGCGTGTGATGAATGTGGTCAGATCAGCGACCGAGTCGAGCATGGTGGGAGTGTGACGGCCGTACCGGCCGAGGGAAACCGATTATTGGATTCTGGGTGATGGCCCATCCCGACGGTGATGCTCTATCCCAACGGTGACGGCCCGCTGGCAGCGCCAGCAGGCCTGGCCGGTGGGCCGGCGTCAGCTCCCATCGCGAAGCAGGGCCTCAACGCCGGTGGGGGAGGAGTACCAGTGGCGATTCGCAGGCAAGCCCACCGTGGCGCTGAGGCCCTGTTGTCAGAGGTGATCGACTAAGACGCCCGTGGAGATGAAAGCCATGGCGTACCCTCACTTTCCCAGGGGTGCTCCGGAGCCGCCACGCCGGCTGGTCACCCGCGCGATCGGTGACGAAAACCGATGCCGGTTTCCGTCGTCAGGAAAGCGGGGCGGTTCAGCGTTTACAGCTTCACTTCCCGCAACGCGCCGGTGGTGACGTCGTAGACGAAGCCGCGTATCGATTCCTTGTGGGGGATGAACGGGTCGGCGGTGATGCGGCGGATGGACTGGCGGACATCCTCGTCCAGGTCGGTGAACGTCTCAGCCGCCCAGGAGGGCCGGATTCCGGTCTCCCGCTCGATCGTCTCCTTAAACTGCGCGTCGGTGAAGGTGAGCATGCCGCAGTCGGTGTGGTGGATCAGGATGATCTCAGTGGTCCCCAACAGGCGCTGACTGATCGCCAGGCTGCGCAGCACGTCAGCAGTGACCGCGCCGCCGGCGTTCCGGATGACATGGGCGTCCCCTTCAGACAGTCCGAGCAACCCGTAGGGGTTCAGGCGGGCGTCCATGCAGGCGACCACCGCCACGTTGCGCCCTGGGGGCAGGGGCAGGTGGCCCTTGTCGAAGTTCGCGGCGTACTGCTCAGCGTTGGCGAGCAGCTCATCTGTCACGCTCATGGCTACCTCCTTTGTCGGTCCACCGCACCGTATCGATTTCTCTTGTAAACCGCTAGGAAATGTAGGTCACTCTTTCGGTGACAAACAGCCGCCACGCCGTGGCTCTTAGCGATGGGGCCTCATGACCGGTCAAACGCCGATGCGCCGTGAACGGTTCTGCGGGGATGGTGTGTCGTGCATGCCGCAGCCACCATGGGGATACAGGCTGCAACCCTGCGCTCGCATGGGTACCTGTCAGGTACGCGAAGGAGAGCGGTGATGTCCGTGCCAGCCGACCCCGCCACCGATAACCCCGGCCCCTGCCTGACGCGTGAGGCGCTGCTGTGGGCCGTGATATCAGCGGTGGTCGCCGGGGCGCTGAGCGCGGTGCTGGCCGTGATGCAGCTCGGAGTCGGCCACGCGTTAGAGCTGACCCGCCTGAACGGTGCGTTCGACAGTGAGTTTTGGGGCGGCGCACCGGTGACCCTGCTGCTGTGGTGGTGCGCCCTCGCGCCTCCGGTGACTATCGCCGTGATCGCGCGCTGGGTGCCGCGCCCATGGGAGCGACTGCTGACGGTGCCTGCCGCCATGATCGGTGTCCTGGTCGCCGCCCCGTTGGCGGAGGCGTTGGCTGGGCCGTCTTATCAGGAGCGGCTCGACTCCGCGGTGGTGGTCGGCGCCGTGCTCGGGGGCGTGGTAGCGCTGCTGACCGCCCTCCTGCCGGTCGTCGGGTGGGGTGTGGCGGCGCACGCGGCGTCGGTTTGGTTGGTGGCGGCGCTGGCTCTTCTCCTAGGGGCGAGCCCGTGGATGTACGCGGGGCAGGTGAGCGTCGCCGAGTGGCGGGTTCATGTGGCCGGGCTTAGCGGCGCGGGGTTCCCGGGGCGGCTTGGCCTGCACATCGAGGACAGCTTGATCGTGGCGGTCATCCTCACCGTCCTGTGTGGACTGCTGGCGGCGGTGGTGGCTCGGGCGCGCCGATCCTGGTGGCGCGGCGCGCTCGCCGGCGTTATCGGGCCGGCGCTGGCGTTGCTGACGTACCTGGTCGACGGGGACCGCCTCGTGGGAGCTAACGCGGACGCCTTCGTGATGGCGGCCCTCCTGACACTGGTGGCTCTCCCGGTGACTGTCGTGGGCGCCGGCCTCGGCGCTGTCATGGGTGTTCAGCGAATCGCGGCGCGTTGAGCTGGAGGGGCGACGCGCTACGCCGATGGGTTTGGGGACCCGGCGATCAGGACTCCGCTGCCTGCTCGGGCGCTTGGCCGGGTGTTGAGCCCGGATCGGCGCAGCAGGCCTGGGCTCCCTCGGCGGTGACGGCGGCGAGGCTGGCTAACAGCTGCACCGGGGTGGCGAGCTGTTCACAGCAGAGGGTGTAGAGGTTGGCGCGGCCGCGCGGGGTGACGGTGACCAGACCCTGCTCCCGCAGCGCGGCGAGGTGATGGCTGACTAGGGTCTGGGTCAGGCCGGTGGCGTCGGTCAGTTCGCGGACGGTGTGGGCCCGTTCGGCCAGCAGGAGCAGGATCGCCAGGCGGTTTTCATCCGCGAGGGCTTTGAAGGTGGGGACGAGGGCATGGGCGAGCTGGCGGACCCGGGGCGCGTGGGCGGGGTCGGTGAGAGGGAAGGTACGCACGTCAACAGCGGATGCCATGGCCCTATTGAAGCACTGAAACACCTACCCTCCTTGCTATCAACAACATCTGCTGTTTATATGAACATCGACTGGTGAATCTGTGGGGAAGGAAGAGCCATGGCGGACAGCGGTACGTGGCACAACCTGCCGGTGCTCGTCATCGGTGCCGGGCCGGTGGGGCTGGCTGCGGCGGCGCACCTGGCGGAGCGGAACCTGCCGTTTGTCGTGGTTGAGGCCGGTGACAGCCCCGGGGCAGCGGTACGCGAGTGGGGGCACGTGCGGCTGTTTTCGCCGTGGCAGTACAACACCGACGCGGCGGCGCGACGGCTGCTCGAACCTACCGGGTGGACGCCCCCACCCGGGGACGAACTGCCCACGGGCGCGGAACTGGTCGATGCCTACCTGGCGCCGCTGGCCGCCCACCCGGCCCTGGCACCCCACATCCGCTACCGCTCCCGGGTAGTGGCGATCTCCCGGGACGGCATCGACCGGGTCCGTACCGCAGGCCGTGAACAGGCACCGTTTGTCATACGCATGGCCGACGGAGAGGAGCTGTTGGCGCGAGCGGTGATCGACGCCTCCGGTACCTGGCGTACCCCCAATGTGTTGGGGGTCAACGGGCTGCCGGCCCATGGCGAAACCGACCCGGCCCTGGCAGGGAAGATCACCGGTGCACTGCCGGATGTCCTTGGCGCCGACCGGGACCGCTTCGCCGGCCTGCACACCCTCGTCGTGGGCGCCGGACATTCTGCGGCCAACACCCTGTTGGCATTGGCTGAGCTGGCCGAGCAGGAGCCGGGCACCACGATCACGTGGGCGGTACGCGGCGGCGACCTGGGACGGGCCTTCGGGGGTGGTGACGCCGACGCGTTGCCAGGACGCGGTGCGCTCGGTACCGGGCTGCGGTTGTTGGTGGAGTCCGGACGGGTGGCGGTGCGGACCGGCTTCGGGGTGCGGGCTGTGCGCCTCACCCCTGACGGGCGCGTGGAGGTGACGCCCCGCATCGGAGAATCGATCGTGGTCGATCGGGTGGTGTCGGCGACCGGGTTCCGCCCCGACCACAGCATCGCCTCGGAGCTGCGTGTGAATCTCGATCCGGCATTGGGGTGTACGCGGGCCCTGGCGCCGTTGATCGATCCGAACGTGCACTCCTGCGGCACCGTTCGACCACACGGGGTCGACGAGTTGGCTCACCCGGAGCCGGGGTATTTCGTGGTGGGGATGAAGTCCTACGGTCGTGCCCCCACCTTTCTGCTCGCCACCGGGTACGAGCAGGTCCGCTCCATCACCGCGGCGTTGGCCGGAGACTGGGAGGCCGCCCGCGCGGTTCACCTGGAACTACCGGAGACAGGGGTGTGCTCAGCGACCGCCGGTGCCCGCGCGGTCGCCGCTGACGTCGCCGCCCGCCTCGGGCTGCCTGCGGACTTGCCGGTGAAGCTGGTCTCGGCCGCGATCGGGCATCTGGCCACCACCTCCGACCTGCAGGCTGCTGTCCAGGCCGCCGCCAGAGACCTCGGCTTGGCGCCAGACACGGCTCTGACGTTGGCGGCCGCCATCGCTGACCAGATCCAACCCCTTACCGGCGCGAACACCGCAGTCCAGGCTACGAAGAACACATCGACCGGGGAGCTGCTCCCCCTCACACCCGTCTCCACACAGGGCGGCTGCTGCAACGGTTGAGCATCGCGACGGTGGCCCGTCAGTCGACAGTGGACCACTCCTGCGGCCTGGCAGGCCAGTGGCGTCCTGACCGTAACCGACCTGACCACACGGCACGGGGAGGGCCGATGGGGTGCCCTGCCCTCCCCGCTGTAGTGAACCCGCCGGTCGTGGCTGGTAGGGCGATGGTCTCCTGAGCGACGCAGACCTGCGGCCACGCCGCAGATAGCACGGTCAGCGCTCCGTGAAGTGGTGCTGGAACCACTCGACGGTGTAGCGGACAACGGTGTCCAGCGCTCCCGGCTCCTCGAACAGGTGGCCGGCGCCGGGTACGATCCGCAGCTCACAGGGCCTGGCTGTCAACTCCTGAAAGGCCCGCCGGTTCAGCTTTACCACCGTGGTATCCGCACCACCGACGATGAGCAGGGTGGGGGCGCGGACCAGACGCAGCGCGGGCCCCGCGAGATCCGGACGGCCTCCCCGGGACACGATCGCCGCGACCAGGTGAGGGCGGCGGGCGGCCGTCATCAGGGCCGCGGCGGCGCCGGTGCTGGCGCCGAACAGCCCGATCGGCCGGTCGGTGAGGGTACGCGCGTACTCCACGGCGGCCGTCAACCGGTCGCACAGTAAAGCAATGTCGAACCGGTACGTAGCGGTCAGCACATCCCGCCGGGCCTCATCGACGGTGAGGAGATCCACCAACAAGGTGGCCAGACCGGACTCCTGAAGGGCGTCTGCGACATAGGTGTTACGCGGGCTGTGCCGGTTAGAGCCGGAGCCGTGCGCGAAGAGCACCAAGCCGATGGGATCCGGCGGCTCGGTGAGATCAGCGGACAGCGGCACGGTGCCGCCGGCCACCGGCGCCTGAATCGTGACCAGATCTTCCCGAGCCGGTCGGGGCATATGGGCCGGCTACCCCGCTGGACGGGCCGTCAAACAGCCACCGATCGGTGTCGAATGAAGCGGTGGTGCCAAGCCGAGGCGAAGTCCGACGGCTGGCTACACCCGGCCACGCGTAGGAATCATCGCCTAAGAGGTCTGAGAGGAAAAACCCCGGCGTGCAGGATGCAGTGTCGGGCCGGATTGGCGAATGCGTAAAACGGTTGGCTGGTCCGGTGCATCGACCTATTCTCATGCCCGCGAACGGGAAACGACCGGAATCATCGGGAGGAGCGCGATGTCGAGGCAGAGTGCGCCGCACAGACTCGGACGGATCATGCTGTCCGGTGGCGCCCTGATCGCGACACGGCCAACCTATCGATGGGGTTTCGGTGCGTTGGATACCGAGCCGGTTTGTGAACTGGACGGTAAGCGCAGGTAACGCCGGCCCGGCCGTAGCGTCCACGAGAACGGATGGTTGTCGGTAGCCGGTATCGCATACCGAGACCCCTCCGGTCTGCACATCCCATGGTGGATTACCCTCGCGCCACATGACATCGTCCTGGGGCGCCGGAATGGTCGAGCATCAATGATCATCCTGGCGGGCGAGGGGAGCCGGGCAGGAAATACGACGGCTCTTCAGGCTCCGTAAGGCTCCGTATTCCCCTTCGGTGTCCGATTTTGCTCCCGGACAGCATGTGTGGCCACGCGTACCCGGTGACATCCGGTGTTACCGCTGCCAGTGTCGCGCGCGAGTCGGGCGGCACCGGGATCTGAAATCACCGGTAGCCGTCAGGAGCGGGTGGCATCACACTCTTGACAGGAACACTATCGATACACAGCGTCGAATTCTGGAAAGGAACCATGCGATAAGTAAGGAGGCGCCCGGTGGATGGGGTACTGGTTCTCAATGCCGATCTCGGTCCTTTGCACCGGGTGAGCCTGCGGCACGCGATTCGGATGCTCGTACGCCAGGTCGCGGTAGTTCACGACGCCGTACCGAACCGGGTTATCGGCCAGTTTCCTCTGCCTCGGGTGGTGCGTCTGGTGAACTACGTGGTGACGCGCTGGCGGTATCGCCGCAGACCCACCTGGTCCCGCGCGGGTGTACTGGCTCGAGATGGTTACCAGTGTGCCTACTGCGGTGGAGCAGCCAGCACGATCGACCACATTCACCCGCGTTCTCGGGGAGGCGGGAATACCTGGCTTAATACGGTGGCCGCGTGCCGCAGCTGCAATCAGCGCAAAGGGGACCGGACCCCTGACGAGGCGCGTATGCCGTTGCGGATTACGCCCAAGGTACCGGCGTGGGCGACGGTGACCCGTCGTTGAATCGACATATAAGCCGGCATTGATCTATTGAGTTGTGATCGATTGGTCTGTTGGCGGGGCCGGTGGGGACGGTGAA